>Ga0334882_1000250_pt1 | contig 94094 bp, 73 predicted proteins | sample GraSluR1_MG_5_FD_207226 | JGI IMG/M metagenome (GOLD analysis project Ga0334882, IMG submission 207226) | Sludge microbial communities from methane-producing bioreactor in Wageningen University, Netherlands - Granular Sludge_15_04-R1 | ecosystem: Engineered > Bioreactor > Anaerobic >... | reverse complement strand
GAGAAACGTTATGGTAAGGATCAGATGCGGAAGTTCCTAAAGTACGAACTCGACAAGTACCTTCGTGGACGCAGATCGGAGATGCTCAAGGAGCTCCCTTTAACTTTGGTTGAAAACCAGAACTACATTCATTATAACAAGGGGTCAGTGGTGATGTATGCCTTGCAGGATTATATAGGTGAGGAGAATGTGAACTCTGCCCTGGCAGCGTATCTATCGGATTGGGCTTACCTTGAACCACCCTTTTCCAACTCAGCTGATTTTATGAGGTATATCTACAATGTAACCCCCGATTCGCTGCAATACCTTGTTCATGATATGTTCGAAACCATTACCATTTATGATATTAAAGCGAAAGAGGCAAGCATGGAGCAGCTCGAAGATGGAAGGTATAGGGTTATCCTTTCGGGCGATGTGCAGAAGTTTAGAGCCGATAGCCTGGGCTTTGAAGCACCGTTGACACTCAACGATTGGATTGATGTTGGAGTAATGGCAAACAAAGAGATAGACGGTAAGAAGAAACAGGTGGAGCTATACCTGAAGAAGCATAGAATTGACAGCAGCAATCCTACCTTCGAGATTATTGTGGACGAGAAACCCGAAATAGCAGGCATTGACCCATACAACAAGTTGATTGACAGGCATTCGGATAACAATACCGTAAAGATAAAGTAATGCATATATAGAAAAAAGTGGGAGTATCACTTTTTTGATACTCCCGCTTTTTGTTTTGTGTAAATGCTAATACTTAACAATCTTTCCAGTTAAAATTCTTTCCTTACTCCTTACTTGAATAATGTAAACTCCCGAATTATGATCGGAAAGATCAATTGTTACTGTTTCTTCAACTTTGGATTTTTGGTAGATAAGTTTTCCATAAAGATCATATATACTTACATCTCCAGTATAAGGAAACTCAATCCGAATATTTCCTGAGGTTGGATTTGGATAAAGTTTTAAGTTGATGCCCTGGTCAGGAATGCTATTTATCAATATATGAATAATTCCGGAGACATTATTTACGCCATCCCAAAAACCACCTCCCGTATCGCTGTAGCCACCATAAATAAACCCTTCGTCGTTGTATTGGAACCGACTGACATAGTAATAGTTTGTTAACTCTTCAAGCATTGCTATTTCGGCACCAATATCGGCAGAGTATTCACTGTTGTTGCCAAACTCTTCATTGTAATCATTATATGTGGCCTCAACCCATGTCCAACCTTCGAAGAAATCATTAGTTGAACTTGCATCGGTTTCGCGATAACCAATCCAACAACTGAGGCCTTCTACACCATTTTCATCGGCTAAACTACCTGTCAGATCCTCAATATATACCCTTGCATAAACTATTAGTTCCTCTTCGTATCCCATCATAATGTATGCCTCATCAGGATACTGAAGATTGGCCCATCCAATACTTTGTGGAGGAGCGGTTTCAACTGTAAGCATTCCTGATATGTTGCTCACACCGTCCCAGAAACCACCACCTGTTATGTTGTAACCACCATAAACAAAATCACCATCGTAAAACTTGAAACGGCTTACGTAATAGTAGTTTCCTACTTCAGTAATTGTGCTGCCGATATCGGCAGAGTACTGGCTGTTGTTGCCAAATGTCTCTTCGTAGGAATTATATACGGCTTCAATCCATGTCCAATTCTCGTTAGAGAAATCTTCATCAATAGTTGCGTCGGTTTCACTGTAACCAATCCAAACTGATAAACCATCAATGCCCTCAGCAGGGGCTTCAGAACCTGTATATTCATCTATATAAACCTGAGCATATACCATAAATTCGCTTTCTGGTTCAATTGAACCATTTGCTGGGTGCTGCAGGTTTGCCCAGCCAATAATTGGGTATATAATGATGTTTTCAACGGTTAAAACTCCAGATACATTACTTGTACCATCCCAGAATCCGCCATCGAAACCACCATATACGAATTCGTCTTCTCCATATTGAAATCGACTCACATAGTAATAAGTTCCTTCCTCTGCGATTCCACTGCCAATATCTGCTGAATATTGGCTGTTGTTTCCAAAGAATTCTTCATACTCATTGTAAATGGCTGGGATCCAAGTCCAGCTATCCAATTCAAAATCCTGAACTTCGGTAGCATTGATATCGCTGTACCCAATCCATGCAGAGAGTCCCTCCACGCCTTCGGCGGGGGCATTTGCCCCGGTTAATCCCTCGATGTGTACTCTGGCGTAAACAATAAATTCGCTTTCGGGTACTATATTTCCGCTCGATGGCCATTGAAGATTTGCAAATGTAATATTTGGAAGCGTTTCAGCTATCTCAAATGAAGCAGCGAATGGTCCATTCTCAGTAATCCCGGGAATGCCGCTACCCTCGATGCTAAACAATATTTTTATTGAGTATTGTCCCGGTAATAGCGTGTAAGCGATATCTATTTCTTCGCCAAAATTTGCCCAGGTTTGATCTGTTTCTTCGGGATTATCGTTACTTGTCCACCCAATGTTTCTTATTTGGTAATCCTCAGGCTCATCGGCATTTGTTTTCCAAACCTTATAGGAGAAGTATGCACCGGTAACATCTCCACCCTCGGCTTTCCACGTTTTTATGGATGCCCCTTTAATAATGAGGGCTGAAATTACCCCAAGATCCTTTCCATCAAACTCTTCGCCCTTTTCGGTGATATCCTCAACCGCTTCACTATGCCAATAGGTCAGGGTGGGTAAGTTTTCACCCTCATCATCCCTTATACCATAATTGGGAATTGGTGGTTCTGCCTCGGTAACAGTTACTGTCCACACTTTTTGAGTATTATCTTCGGCAGTAACTGTATACTCTATTGGATCGGAAAAATCTTGTGGAACACCACTGGCTGGATCAATGGTTGCCAGGGGTGAAATGGTTATGGAGGGAGAAAGGTTGGTAATGTCAGTCCCAAAGCCAACTTCAACCGTAACGGTTGCCAACTCGCTGTTGATGATGGCATCGCTTGTTTGTTCGGCAAGGTTGAATGATAATATCTCAGCTTCGCTGCTTGGCTCCGTGGCTTGTGTTACGTATATAGTCCAATCTCTTATTGTTACCTCATCCTGTGCTGTTACAGCATATACAAATGGATTAGAAAAGTCCTGCGGTACCCCGCTAGGTGGGTTTATGGTTGCAAAGGGGGAGACTGTAATGGTAGGAGTCAAGCCTGTAATGATAGCAAATGGTGAAACCTCAATGGTCACAGAACTTTCCTCGTTATCAATTATGGCAGAACCGGTTTGAAGTTCAAACGAAAAGTCCAGTATTTCTGCGTTGCTGCTTGGGGGAATTTCAAAGGTGGTGGTAAAAGGTCCATCCTCAGTTTTTCCGGGTATTCCCGACCCCTCTATGCCAAATTGAATTGTTAAGTGGTATGTTCCCATGATAAGCCCTTCGGTAATGCTAATCTCATCGCCAAATCCAGCCCAGGTTTGGTTGGTTTCCTCTGGATTATCGTTGCTGGTCCATCCAATTGATCTTTCAACAAAGGTTTCGGGTTCATCGTCATCAATATTCCAAACTTTGTATGAAAATTTTGCACTCGTAATATCACCTTCTCCCGATTTCCAGGTTTTTATGGCTACACCTATTATGTAGAGTTCATTTAATGATCCCATGTTTTGCTCATGAAAATCCACACCTCTTTCGGTAATGTCTTCATCCAGATTGCCATGCCAATAGGTCAGGGTTGGAAGGTTCAGTCCATCATCGTCCCTGATTCCATAATTTGGAGAAGGAGGTGGAATGGTATAAGTTATAGTACCAGTAATGTTTCCATCCGTATCGATGGTAAACTCCAAATTTGAACCTTCAATTAACCATTCATCATCCTGATCAGCAACTCCCCATTGATATATTCCGGGGTATAGGTTGAATTCTGCTGTCCATACATCATTGTCATATTCCATAGGAACATTTACCCAGTCGTTAAACGATCCCCTTACAAAAACCTCAGTTACAAATGGGTTATTATTGGTAACCTCAAGGGTTATGGGGTAGGCAATAAGTTCTTCTTCAACGTAAAGGATTCCCGAAACATTATTAACTCCATCCCAGAAGCCTCCATCAAATCCACCATAAACAAATTCACCGTCTCCATACTTAAACCGGCTTACGTAGTAATAAGTGCCTTCTGCAGAGATTTCAGAGCCGATACCTGCCGAGTACTGACTATTGTTTCCGAAGAATAAATCGTACTCATCGTATGTTGCAGGGATCCACTCCCAACCTGTTTCAAAATCATCGGTTGAAGTTGCATTAGTCGTGCTGTATCCAATCCACGCATTTAGGTTTTCAATACCTTCTTCGGGGGCAGCGGAACCGGTAACTCCATTAATATATACCCTTGCAAACACCAAAAACTCGTTTTCGGGTTCTATGCTTCCTGTGGCTGGGTGCTGAAGGTTTGCCCAGCTAATTGTGGGATCACCAATGGTATATGAGTAGTTATTATCTTCATTGTTGTTCATCCTTATGGTGTACAAATCGTGATCGTTGGTGATACCCTCAACGGTAGAGCTAAAAACATAGTAGCTAACCGTGGTTCCCGAAGGCTGACCGGGTATTTCAGCTGTTCCGTTGGTACCTGACATGATCACATCAACCGTTTCAGAAGAGTCCCATCCATCGGTTGAGTACCTCAGGTAAAACCTTTCTTCTGCTGATGGAACGCCAGAAGTGCTTATAGATACCTCCACGGCGCTGTTAGCCTCAACTTCATCCTGTGGTTCTGTAACAGATGTTATGAATACTGGCTCGGCTGAAGTTTCCATAAATATGGCACGGGTAGGTACGTAACCGCTGTCCTCCCAATTCATGGTATACCAATTTCCGTTAATCAATGTGATGGTGTTGTTGGCACCACTATTATATGAGTAGTTTTGCAGGGCATTGATCGTAACGTTTATACCTGCCCATTTGTTTCCCCAGGGATTTCCTGTAGAACCACTGGTAAAGAGCCACTCATATGTACCTCCAACCAGATCGGCATCATTTTCAGCTACGCTGAATATAGTTTGCCAACGTGTAATTCCAAGGTATATCTTAATAATTCGGCCATTGGTTACCTGTGTGCTACTTGCCAAGGCAAGATTGTTAGTGGGAGGGTTAGTCCATCCATTCCATTCGCCAGGCATGTTTAACCCTTCGGGTTCATATATCTGCGAAAACCCTTCATGCTGTGAACTTAAGAGAAGAATTAGCAATGTGATGCCAATAATTAGTTTGGATTTAATTGTATTCCAATTTAAAATTTTATTAAGTCTATCCATGGCTTTATTCTTTGATTAATCATTTTGAGGATTTACACCTATATCGTTTGCATTTTGGTAAATCCAAGATATTGATTACAAACCCTTTGTTTCCAAATATAGTGAAAAATCAAGAAGTTAAGGGATGTTTTTCTATTTTTACAGTATTAACGATAGCATTATGAACAGAATAAGCGTTTTAGCCTACTGTATTATTTTAGCAGTTACAATATTTTTGGGTTGCAAACGAAAAACCAATATTGTAATAGAAGGTAATATTGCTGGTTACAGCAACCAAAGTGTTTGCATTTACCCTGCTCAAAGCGTTTATATAAACCAACCATACGGAGAGCCATTGCAATGCATAAACACAGATGAAAATGGCGATATTTCTTTTACGATTAATGCTAAAGATGATAATTTCTACTACCTTTTTACCCAAGACCAACAGCTGATAGTTGAAACACCTATCCTAGCGGGAGAAGATGATTCAATTGGTTTTAGAACATCGATTTACAACCTTTCCACACCCGAGTTCCTGGGGAATAACGCTGATTTTAATCGGTATATGCTACATCAAAGCCAAAGCCTTTCCAGAACATTTCGTTATAATCGGGTAAACGAATGGCCCATAGACGAATTTGTTTGTTTTGCTGATAGTATTGAGCTTGAATATCTAAACGTGTTGGATTCCATGGCTTTGTCGAGAAGTGTAGGTGAAAAGGGAATAAAAATGCTTAAAGCAGATTTACATCTTTTCATGGCGTGTAAACGGTTTGAATACCTAAGGCATCATATTAATGAGACTCAGGGAGAATGGAGGTACTTAGTTCCCGGCAAAAGATACTACTCATTCAAGGATAAGCTGTTTGATATTACTTCTGAGTTTTGGTTTTTGCCAAATTTTTCACAAGCGGTAGAAGCCATGCTGGAGGATGATTTTCAGAATTTTGCTGAAGTTATCTCAAACCCGGTTGAGATGAATTCCAAACGGTTTGAGCTAAAACTCCAGATAGTAGATTCTGACTATCAAGGGGTTGTAAAAGAAGTGGCACTAACTCAACTTGCACGACGGTTTCCGGAGTACTTATCATCGCCTGATTTCTATAAAAATATGGATGCCGCCGATAGCATTATGAAATCCTTGTCAAGGGAGCCAACACTATTGGAGTATTTTAAGAAACAGGTAGATAAGGTTTCTACCATAAAACCTGGGGCTATTGCGCCAAACTTTATCTTGCCCAACAGAACTGGTGAAATGGTTTCGCTTGACGAGTTTAAGGGTAAGGTTGTGTTGCTGATTTTCTGGGGTACCTGGTGCCCGCCTTGCCTCACTTCCATTCCCAAGTATATAGATTTTCAGGAGATATTTAAGGATCAGGAATTTGCAGCTATTTTTATTTCCCTCGAAGCTCGACGTGATGATGTTGAGGCTTGGCGAATGTTTATTGAAGGTAAAGGAAATCTAGCCGAAAGATTGCTCAATAGGAAATCTTTTCCAGGGGTACATCTTGTTGCCCAAGGGCAATTTGCCAATCCGCAGGTGCAGCCATACGTAATAACCTATGCCCCTTCCTATGTAATTATCGATAAGGAGGGACTGATCGTTTCCCCAAGGGTTAACCTTGATGATTCTTTGGTTTCTCAGGTTAAAAGGTTAGTTCAACAGTAATTTCTAAAAGTTTTCAAGACTTGTATAGAAAGTCAATAAGGTATTTATAAAATAAAAGTACTTTATGAAAATCTCGAGAATACTTGTTCATTAAAGTGTTTTTTATACATTTGTTTAATTTAAAATATTGAATTAGTAGAATAAAGGGGAATATTATAATTATAGTAGTACTTATCACTTAAACAGTTTAATATGGAAACTAACTTTATTACAGATTTACTTTTACCCATTTCTCTGGGAATAATAATGCTTGGCATGGGTTTATCCCTTGTACCTAACGATTTTAAAAGGGTCGCTCTATATCCTAAAGCTGCAACAATAGGAATATTAAATCAAATAGTTGTGTTACCATTGGTAGGATTTTTACTACTAATGATTATCCCTATGCGTAATCCTGAATTGGCCGTAGGGATTATGATTTTAGCCGCTTGTCCCGGAGGACCCACTTCAAATCTAATTAGCCATATTTCAAGAGGAGACACTGCTCTTTCCATAAGTTTAACGGCAATTTCAAGCATAATTGTGGTTATTACCATTCCACTTATTGTAAACTTTGCAATGAGCCATTTTCTTCAGCATGGTGAATATATACCCCTTCCTATATTCGACACTATGATTAAAGTGATCATTATTACTCTGCTGCCTGTTGGCATTGGTATGTTAATTAAGGCGAAAGCACCAAAGTTCTCAGAGAAAATGAATAAGCCTGTTAAAATTATGTCGGGTGTGTTGCTTTTCCTAATCATTATGGCAGCTATACTAAACGATAAGGATAACTTCTTTAACTTTTTTGCTCAAGCGGGGCCTGTGGCACTTGCATTAAACCTTACCATGTTGTTAGTTGGATACTTTTCTGCTCGTCTTTTCAATTTAAGAATATCTCAAAGCATAACCATATCAATTGAATCCGGAATACAGAATGGTACTTTGGGTATTGCCATTGCCGCTACATTACTACATAATCCAACAATGACCATTTCACCAGCCATATACAGTTTGATAATGTTTGGAACTGCCGGATTTATTATTGCCTGGATGAACCTAAGGGTTAAGGATAGCAAATTGATTGCCAGGTAAACAAGAAGATATTTTAATAGTCTCTGAAAATTCTATATTGAACTTTTTAAAAAAATTTGATAAATCGGTTTAATAATTTTAATTTTACTTCTAAATATTTATCTCTAATAATTTTATGGTTCTTTTTCTAATACAAGTATCACATGTTTTTTTTAAAGCATTGATTGAAAATGATTATTTAATTTTAAGTTTTATCAGGAAGTTCCAGAAAATCCTTAAATAGAGTATGGAGTGTAAGTCGAAAAACTTAAGAGTAGACAACTTAACTAAAACCTTGTACCATGAAAAGAAAACATGTATTATTTATTGTGGTTGTTTGTGCAGTAATACTTTCCTCTTGCACAAGTGTTAGAAAAACTATCTCGACTGCCTATTTTGCCGATTTAAAAATTGAGCCCCTAAAGGAACATCAGTATGAAGTAATAAGAGAAGTGGAGGGGTATGGCGATGCAACACAATTCTTGATGTTTGGAGCATTTTCAAAGTTCTCGAACGAGACAGGTGTTGTAGGTAAAGCTTTAGGTAAAGCAACTTACGATGCCATAAGCAAGGTTGAGGGTGCAGATATGTTAATTGCTCCAAAGTATGAAGTAGAATACACAAATTTTTTAATCATCAAAACAGCAACTGTAAGGGTTAAAGCAAAGGCCATTCAGATCAAAACAACAAAATAACATAGAGAAGTAAGCTGCTCGATTTTTTTATCGGGCAGCTTACACATTTACATTCATTAATTATTAAATATTTACATTAATCATTCGAGGAGTTGATCATGAGAGTATTGGTATCTATATTATTTTCTATACTATTAAGCATTAACTATAACTTTTCTAATGCGCAGGAAAGCTATTCAACAATTTATTTCTATCGAATTAGATCAAATGCTGATAGGAAAAAACCCTTGGATATTTTTATCAATGATAGGAAGATTGGTGAAATAAGTACCGAAGGGAGAATACAATACAAAATATTTAGTGAAGGTGAAGCTGAAATTTATGCCAAAACATTCGGTTGTGAAACCACTAGAATTCACATTGTTATTCAAAAAAATACTGAATACTATGTTAAGGTAGATGGAATTACATGCTTCTTAAAGGAATTTGACATTCAAAAGGGAAAGTATGATTATAATAATCCCAGTAATTTTAGAAAAAGCGTAGTTAACAAGCAAGAAGATATTAGTAACCCAATACCATTAAAACCCATTCAAACAAATAGATTAGCCGATTTTTCTCAAACAGGTGAAGTTATCTCACAACCCCCTCAGGTTGTAAATAGAATAACTACTCCAGTTGCCTTTAAAAGCGATGTTGACGAAAATATTCCTGTGAGCAAACAGGTAAACGATAAAACCTTTGTGGTTATTATTGCCAACGAGAACTACCAAAAAGAGGTGCCTGTTCAATTTGCAATTAACGATGGCAGGGTTTTTAAAGAGTATTGCGAAAAAACACTGGGTATTCCAACACAAAATATACATTTTGCACAGGATGCAACATTTGGCAATATGAGATCTGAAATAAAATGGCTTACCGATGTTGCTCAAGCCTATAGTGGAAAGGCAAAAATTATTTTTTATTACGCAGGTCATGGTATGCCAAATGAAAAGGATCGAACGGCATTCCTCCTGCCAGTTGATGGATTTTCGTCGGATTATGAAACGGCTATAAACTTGGATGATCTATATAATCGTCTTAACGAGCACCCAACTCAAAGCATTACCGTTTTTCTCGACGCATGCTTTAGCGGAAGCATAAGGGATGATGGTATGCTTGCCAGCGCAAGAGCTGTAAGGGTAAAACCCAAGGAAAATGTAATAAAAGGCAATACCGTTGTTTTTAGCGCTGCCACCGGCGAAGAAACTGCCTATCCTTACATTGAAAAACAGCATGGATTATTTACTTACTTTCTGCTAAAGAAACTGCAGGAAACCGAGGGTAATGTTGATTTTCAAACTCTTTCAGATTATATTATTGAGAATGTAAAAAGGCAGGCCATTGTTGTTAACCAAAAGCCTCAAACGCCTCAAGTTAATACCTCAATTGAAATTCAGGATACTTGGCATAAATTGAAGTTGAAATAGATACCATTAGTTATATCTATTTCAATAGTTTTGAGAATATGCAAGGCAACCCAAAAGTGGTTGCCTTTTTTTGCTTACATATTTACAATTACCTTTTCAATCTTTCCACTACGACTATATATATGATCTGTTATATATTTTGGAATAGTATATGATTGAATTTTAACAGGATGAGTAGCTTTGTCCTTCCAGAATATTTCTAAATATTTATCTTCCCCTTTTCTGTAAACAAATAAAGTATTACAGAAAGTAAAATACAATTCCTTGATTTTTTCATTACAAAAATCTTCATCATTTAATAAAGCCGGTAAAATTTTTATCTCACCATTATAAACTGATAAACCAAGTTCATTAAACCGGCTAAGGACATCCTCCTTGACTTGTCCGGTCATTCCGGGTTGCTGTGCGCCCATTATCGATGGGGTATGGGAGTATGGATCAGTGGGAAATGCACCGTAGTTTTTAGGATTTTTGTGAACGCCTATGCCCTCCTTTATTCTGTAGTAGAAATTTTTTAGTTCCATTATTTCATCTTTGCTACAACCATTCATGGCAAATTCCCCAATGGCTTCGCCAAGGTTAAGAAGTAGTTTTGAAACAAGGTGCCAGTAAATTGAGCCAAGTCCCTCGTACTTGTAGAACGAGCCTGAGCGCCCAGTAAAATACCTATGCTGAAAAACCTTCTCATAGATATCACATATAAAGGAAATCTCACTTTCTTCAACATTAAATGGTAATTTCTTAAGGGACTCCTTAAGAATCATTGCATTCTTAAAATCGGAGTTGAAATGGAAATCACCATTTTCATCCTGCTTAATAATTTGGGTATTGCCTTCCTTTATAAGTCTTGAAATCGATTTCGATTGGGTAATTAAGGTTTTGGGAATAATATTTTTGTCCAAAAATTTTGGTAGCTCTTTATAGGGGTAAAGCAGGAAACTTTGCTGATCTTCCCTCCACAAATTGCTCTCAAATAATGTTTTAAGCAGTTCAATGGTTTCGTTAACCTTTAGGTAGGAACTACTGAGAATGGCTGCCTGTCCTTCAAGCATAAGCTGTAGGCTGTGAACTTTTATTGAATCAGGAAGGAATTCCAAAAGATTGTAGGAATGGTACATTCCGTCGGAACGCTTATTCGATGAAATTGTTTGATTTACAAAATCTAAGGATAATTCAAAGAAATTTATTAAGTATGGCTTATTCAAACTTTCTTTTTCTCCCGAAAAACCTTTGTATACAGCGCTTCGATAATCACAACCAGTCTCGCCAAGCTTATCAACAATTTGTTTCCTTTGTTTGTCGTTAAAACCTTTTTCTAGCAGCGGCTTGAATTCAGTGTAGGTTGAGAAAATTTGATAGAAAAAAAGCATTACCTCAGATGAAACACTGAACTGTTGCTTTGGGTTTGCTTTTAGAATAGAAATCAAAAAGTTTAGGTAACGCCTTAACTGATAAAGAGTAACCATCGATGCTCCGTTGCCCACAAGGGCATTGTTGGCATCGTTCCATTCGGGGCGTTGAGTGTTTAGCCAGATGCCCGCATCGGGTACAAAGTTGCTTAGCTTGGTAAGGCAACTAACCAGTATTTTATCGATAAAAGTTGCCCTTGCAAGTTGTCCATTGTCGTATGTTAGCAGTTTTCCATCGGCTCCAAGCTCCTCGCTTTTCTTAAGTAACTTCTCATGTAAGTCTCTGTCGAAATCAATTGTATCCTGTGGGTTTTTAAGAATATCAGCGTAATTCTTTATTCGGTAAGGAACATTGGCATAAACAAAAGTTGGCTCATCGAAAGTCTCAAGTAGTTGATTTGGGAAGAACTTATTATGAAGTTCCATTAACTTTAGCAGGTAGATAAGTTGATGGTCGCCCCAATAGCCAATGTAAGCCCAAGGGTTTTCGGGCTCGGGTGCTTCCCAATCGAAACCCTCGCGGGTTATTCGGTAGGGATTGTAGCCATCGGCGGTTGATGCATTGAGAAAACGGCTAATCATACCTGGTAGAAATCCTGGAAAAGAGAATGCCAGAGCCTCCCAGTTTTGGAATATGTCGCGCCAGTTGCCCTGATAGTTCAGCGATGGGCTTCCATCGGGATTCTTTATGTTGATATCGAAGAAGTTCCAAGGGCGACTTGGATCGCCGTGCCGGCGACTAAAACTTAGTGGTAGGTACTCAAGGGTAAGTCGATGCAAGTCAAAGTTGTTGCAACTTTTTGATATTTCTAACAATTTCTCAATGGTTGAATGACTAGAAACATCGCTGTAACTATCCTTGAATTTATTGAATACCAACTTGTTGGATCGCTTAATATGTTTAAGAAAATCTTGAACATCAATATCATAGCTGTTCTCAAAAATTCCGCCCCGCATGATATTGAACATCACATTGGCAAAATGCCTGCGGTCATTAAGTTTATCACCAGTTTGCTGGATACCATCGGCTAAGGCAACCAAACGGGTTAACTTTTCGTTGCTGTCGCTTACGCTCGATTCAATAAAATCGGATAAATCCTTCTCCTTTAATATTCTATTCTGCAAGGCAATTACCTCTGAACTATCCTTTGCCACATCGGCAGCTAAATACCAAATCTTTGAATCGCTTGAGGCAAGCGAAATTCTATCGTAAACAAAGTAGGATGTTTTTTGCCCATAAATCGTGCCCTCAGATTCAACAGTGCCACCAAAACGAAAGTTTTTTAGCTGTTTGGTGCTAAGAATTTTTTTTTGTGCATTTAACCCGTGCATCCAAACTAAATTGGTACGTAGCGCCTCGCTGGGTTCGGCTCTATCAACGGGAATTGACGACATCCTGAAAAGCGCAAGATTTGCCTTTGGCAACCATTCAGCAACCTTATAAGCGTCCATCAAAGTGCTCATAAGACTCTGGGTATCGCGTGTAATGCCAAATGGAATTATATTCTGTAGTCCATCAACTATTTCAATATCAATGGTTTTGTCAGACAGATTTTCAAGATTGCACTTTCTTACCCATCCCAAGCTATCGCTGCTCATCCAGCAGTAGGTAAATCGAATTTTTAGGTCGTGATTTATCTCTTCGAAAATAATTTTGCTGCCCGCAGTATTCTTGTATAGGTTACGGCTTATGCTATACAGCCCTTGGTGTAATATTGAGAATGGTTCCCATACAAAAATCTTATCCCCCTCCAAAACTCTGAAAATAGTTTTAGGTCCGGTTATTTCTGCTGAATCGTGTATTTTATCGTCGGTGTAGTATGGGAATAGCGCATTGTTGTAATTCTGCCTTCCGGCAGTAAGGCTGCCCTTGCTTGAAACGAACATCCACAAATCGGAGCTGCTAACAATGCTCATGAAGAAGGGGTCCATGCAATCGTAATTCTCGATGCAGTACATCGATTCTCCATCAATTTCGGTGAGAAAGCCATTAACCTGCTTTTCAGAGATTTTTAGGGGCTGGGTTGATATGTGGGGGACTTGATTTGGCATGGTTACTTTGTTTCTTTAAGTGATTTTAATCTGCTTAGAACTTTGTGATTAAAAAAATTTTTGCTCTTTGGGATAATAATTTTTATTCTTACAATTCTGCCCTCGTAGAGGGCTGATTAAAAAACATTACATCGTTGCCATTCTGTCTTTATATAAAGTAATTTACCCTTATTTTTTCCCCGCATAATAAAATCTTTTTCTCTGCAAATCTTTGGGATTGCCCCCAACAAGAATCTCAAAATCACCCTCTTCGGCTATCCATTGGTTATTTATACCTACAAACTTGAGATCATCATAGCTAATTGCTAGGTTTACGGTTTTGGTTTCTCCAGCGTTGAGATAAATCTTCTCAAAAGCAACCAGCTTCCTATCGTCTGGGGTGATTGATGCAACCAAATCGCTAATATAAAGCTGCACGACCTCTTTCCCCGAACGATTTCCAACATTTTTTACCTCTACAGAAACAGATAAATTCTGATTGCTGTAAATTGTGTCGATCGATAAGGTGAAGTTTGCAAACTCGAAATTTGTGTAGCTCAATCCATGCCCAAACTCCCACTGCGGGTTAAATCCCTCCATTCCAAACTGATCATCAAGCTTATCGCTGCCCTTATGTTGGTATGTGTGCAGCGTATTGGTGTAACGTGGGTAAGTGTACGGCAACTTTCCACTTGGATTCTCCTTCCCCAAAATAATATCTGCCAACGCCCTGGCGCCTTCGTGTCCTGGCCAGTAAGCCATAAATATTGCGCTTGCCATGGGTTCAATCTCTCGAATAACTCTGGGTCGCCCCTGAAGAAGAATTAGAACGATTGGTTTTCCGCTTTTATGTAGAAATTTTACCAAATCAATTTGATTTTGAGGCAAATCAAGGCTATGAATATCAGAGAATTTTTCGGCAAAAGGTTTTTCACCAAGGCATACAAATATTATGTCGGACTTTGCTGCTTTTGCAAGCAGACTTATATTTTCAGTGAAATTCCCATCGAAATCGGTTCCCAACTCATATTGAATAGTTGATTTGGGGGGTACGCTCTGCAAGGCTTTCAGAAACGTTTTTTTATCCTTATCGTCGTAAGTGGGATCGTTGCCATTGAAAGTTCGGCTCCAGGGGCCATTCAGGGCAATTAATGAATTTGCAGTTGGACCAGTAACAAGAATGTTTCTTTTGGATTCCCCAACTGGAAGAACTCCATTGTTTTTTAGCAATGTAATAGCCTCAACTGCTGCTCTGTAACTTTGCTCTGCAAACTCATCCGACCCAAATTTTGGGTAATCCTCTAATTTTGTCCAAGGCTTCTCAAAAAGCCCAAGTTTAAACTTTACAAAAAGTATTCTGCGCACGGCATCATCAATTCGGCTAATGGGAATTTCGCCAGTTTTAACCAAATCAATCACGTCAACCGCAAAGTTGGCATCGTAGGGTACCATGCACATATCCATTCCAGCCATTACTGCCATTTTTGCTGCTTCGCGATTATCCTTGGCTACACGATGTACCTCAACCAATCGGGCTATGTCGCCCCAATCGGAAATAACAAACCCCTTGAAACCGAGTTCGCCCTTTAAAACCGTTGAAATTTGATATTGGTCTATATGTCCCGGAATTCCATTTACTGCAGCCGAGTTGAGCATCACGGTTAAAGCTCCCAAATCGATGGCATCCCTAAAAGGCTCAAGGTAGTAGTGCCTTAGGTAATGTTCTGGGATGTAGGCAGGTGAGCGATCCTTCCCGCTAAATGGGGTTCCATAACCTAGAAAATGTTTCAGACATACGGCAACGCTTGCCTTATCGTTAATGGATTCTCCTTGAGAGCCCTCAACGAAGGCAACACCCATAACACGGTTAAGATAGGTGTCCTCACCAAAAGTCTCAAAAATTCTTCCCCAAAGAGGTTGCATGCTCACATCGAGCACTGGTGCGTAGTTCCAAGGGATTGACGATGCTTTGAGTTCATAGGCAGTGATTTCGCCAGTTATTCTTGCGAATTCTGGCTCCCATGTTGCCGCTAAGGCAATTTGATGGGGAAAAATTGTTGAGCCAGCAGTGTAATGCGCACCATGTACGCCATCAATTCCAAATAGAATGGGGATTTGATGGCGAGTGTTTGATAAAACGTACTCCTGAACAGACCTAACTATCCTATTCCATTCCTCCTTTGATGGCGGGTACTTACCTTTGTTCTGTACCGACCCAACATGGTGATTTGCAAGCAATTCGTGCATCTTTTCGGTGTCAAGCACTAGGGTATCGGCATCAGTCCAGAAAGGACCTTGGGTTAGAGCGGTAAGACCGATGTTGGTCATTTGCCCGACCTTTTCTTCAAGTGTCATCAGCCTTAAAAGGCTATCGGCCTTTTGGAAGTATTTTGCATCGGGATCCTTTGACCCAGAATCGATGCAACCAGCTAAAAAAACAATGGAAAGAAAGGAAAATGGAATATAAAACTTCATTTTCAACTTTTTTACTTTAATTGCGACGCAAGTTTCTTAATGTTTCAATGAAAGATATTAATGTGCGTCGCAAAAATGATTTTATTGATATATCTTGAGCTAAAGCTTAGGCAACCTATATTTGACCCCTACGGGGTCATTATTATTCAACCAAAAACGGAATATTAATTGTTCCAACATTATCAAAATCATCAACAATAAAGATAAACAATCGGTATGCTCCTTTTTCTTTGGGCGAATTAAAAACAACCTCCGAGGTTGAAATAGATTTAATTAAATCATCGATTGTTGTTGGTCTCTTTTCAAAATCTCCACCATCGCTCAGTTCAACCGGTTCGGGAAGAATCTCTGCTCTTGCCGAAATATTACCGTTGCTTTGATTATTAAGATCAATCAATGCTGAGTACTCGGTGTTCTGCTTTAGTTTAACGTTATCAAAACGCCCACCTTTACCACGAATCAATGCGTTGTTAATTCTAGGTGCAAGGTGCTTTGGCCATTCACCAGTCCACAGGTACTCCATAACATTTATAGCCTCAGTTTTTTCACCCTTCTCGGTATATAATCCATACCACGTTGGGGTACGCTCTTGTTTTTGACCCCAAAGGAAAACGTATGAGCCCATGCAGTTTTTTGAATCGGTAAGAATCGCTTTCTCGTAGCGTAGTTTTATGGCATCGGCCTTTTCAGCCGAAGTTTGCTCAATTGGCGAGCCCCACTCAGTTGATGGCATCTCCCAGTGCCCAGTAGCACCCCACTCGGTTACAAGGTAAGGACCATTGTAGCCTGCTTCAGCGAGCCTTTTCTCAAGGTTGATTATATCGCCATACATTTGTATGGATAAAAAGTCAATTTCAGGACAATGCTCGACAATATAGTCCACTTCACCCTTGCCAATTCCTGCTAGCATAGTGGTAACAACGTGGTTTCCATCTACTTCTTTAATCATTTTGGCAATATCGTTAACTGCATTCCAAACCTTTTTGTTGGTGTATCGAAGGTTAAGCTCATTGCCAATTCCCCAACCAAGAAGTGCAGGATGATCTTTAAGCTCCATTATATCCTTTTTGATTTGCTCAAATTGAGCAGCAACCGCTTCTTCATCATCATAATCGAAACCGTGACGTTCCTTAGCAACATCTAGACCCATCATCACCATAAGTCCATGCTCTAGGGCTTTGTCAAGCACTTCTTTGCCAGTCATTTGACTATTGTTTACCCGCCATGTTCGGAAAGAATTGCCTCCATGAGCGGCAACAAGATGGCAGGCTCCGTATTCGCACCCTGCACCCTTAACATAAAATTCTTCTCCATTAACGAACAATCGGTATTTACCATCAACCTTTTTCATCTTAACATGAGAGGGGCCAGTCTTTTCAGCTGACTTCTTGTTACCATTATCAGCGTTACAAGCTACCAATATTGTTGCTGAGAGAATTATAATAACTAATCGAGTTGTTTTCATAATTAATCCTGTTTAATAAGTTTAGCCTCAAGTTCTTCAAGCGATTTTCCTTTTGTTTCTGGTACAAATCGCCAAACGAAGATTAAGGTCAGCAGTCCAAAGAAAGAGTAGATAAAATAAGTTGCGCTAGAACCCATATTCTCAAGCTGTGCAGGGAAAACGGTTGCAACCGAAAAGCTAACAATAGAATTCCAGAATCCCATAATTGATATGGCCAGCCCTCTTAGCTTGTTTGGGAAGATTTCTGAAAGCAACGCCCACATCACTGGACCCATTGAAATAGCAAATGATGCAACGAACATTATCAACCCAATAAGAATCCATGTTGGATTTACGGCAATTGAATGTTTTAGGATGATCTCTTTAAAACTGTTGTAAGTATCAACGCCAACGGTTTGCTTCACCAACGCGAAAAATGCGACCTCGCTTCCAAAGGCGTTGCCTTTTAGCTGATTTAATTTGGCGATGTTAGTTAAGTGATGTGACTCAACCTCCATCTGATGAACCTCTTGCGTTAATGCAGCCATAGATTTTTGGTCGATGGTGTACTTTGCGTTTCCGAAAGAGAAACCCACGATGGCAAGCGAAATGCAGATACCCGAAGCGCCTATGTAAAGCAGAGGCTTTCGCCCCAATCGGTCGATCAGGAACATGGCAACTACTGTCATTACCACGTTGGTAACGCCAAGAATGGCTGCCTGCATAAAGGCTGCATCCTTTCCACCTCCAGCCATTTCAAAGATCATGGGTGCATAGTAGAAAATTGCGTTTATGCCCGTTATTTGCTGAAAGAAAGCGATACCAAACCCAATGATTAGTACGGTTTTCATTCTCCTTGAGAAAACATCGGCAAAGCGGGCTTTCTCCTTATTTGCTTCAGAGTGAATGCTCTCGTTAATCTCATTCTGCTCAACAACCGATTGCTTATCACCGTGGATTTTCACAAGAACCGATTGAGCCTCAATATCAAAACCCTTTAGTAAGAGCCATCTCGGGCTTCGTGGCACGAAGAAGAGTAGAATTAAATAGAGCAATGCTGGTATTGCTTCCACACCAAGCATAACTCTCCACTTTAAATCAGGATCGACAATTGTTTGTTGGAAGTATAAGTTTGAAAAGTAGGCAATGGAAATACCTAATACTATGTTTAGCTGATTGAATGTTACCAATGTACCACGAAGTTTTCGTGGTGCAATTTCGGCTATATACATAGGGGCAATAAGAATGGCCATTCCTACACCCAAACCTCCGATAACCCGTGCAATGATAAAACTAACGATATCGAAAGCGAAGGCAGTGAATATTGCGCTGATAGCAAAAAGCAATGCGGTGATCATCAGTATTCTACGACGACCGAAGCGATCGGCGAGCCCACCAGCAACAATGTTGCCCATGATTGCACCAAGAATTAAAGAACTCACGGAAAACCCAATGAGCATTGAGCCTGAGTTCAATCCGAAAGTTTCCCTGTAGAAAGGGGTTGCTCCAGAAATAACCGCGCTGTCGAAACCAAGTAGAAAACCACCCAGGGCAACTACCAGCGAGATAAATATGGTGTAGGATTTTTTAGTCATTTTATTAAAATTAAGAATTACTTATTTAACTATCTCAAATTCAAGCTTCACTCCCGATTGCGAGCAATTTCCAACCCAAAGATGGTACTGTCCAGGTTCCACAACGAACTTCATATCTGGATTATGAAAACCAAGTGCCCTTGTGTTTATTTGAAATACAACCTCTTTTTCCTCGCCTGGTGCAAGCAGTACCTTCTCAAATGCTCTGAGTTCCTTTACTGGTCGAGTACGGCTCCCAAAAAGTTGACGAGTATAAAGTTGAACTACCTCGGCAGCCTTGCGATTACCTGTATTCTTCAACTTCACCGAAACCTTCAGAACATCATCAACTTGTAGTTGATTTCTTTGAATTTTAATATCAGAGATTTCAAAGGTTGAGTATGACAATCCATATCCAAAATGATACATTGGCTCAAAGCCATAATCGAGATAGTGCGATGTGTTTCCAATTGAAAGTTGAGGTGCTTCGGCTGGTATATCATGTAAACGCTCCCAAGTTTCGTTGCTTGCGGGCTTGCCTGTATTCTTATGGTTGTAATAAATCGGTATTTGCCCAACGTGCCAGGGAAACGTAACGGGCAGTTTGCCCGATGGCGATACTTTGCCAAACAACAAATCAGCCAAGGCTGGACCAGCCATTGTTCCGGGATGCCATGCGTAGAGAATTGCATCCAAAATTGGTTCAATCGCTTCGAAGGTAACGGGTCGTCCAGCCATAATAATGGCCACAACGGGTTTCCCCGCCGTGGCCACTACCTCTGCCAGCTCTATTTGTCCACCCTGTAAATCTATATTTGCCAAGCAATGCGATTCGCCCGATAGTATTGACTCTTCTCCAAGAAACAGCAATACTAAATCGGAACGATTCACATCACGAATAATACCTTGCTTATTCTGAATGTTTATGGAACGACTCAGTTCTAGAGCACGATGATAGAATATTTCAATCCCCTTCTCCCTAGCAATTTCCCTTAGCGATTGTAATGGAGTAATAGCATCTTCCTTTTTGCCATCGAAAATCCATGTTCCCAGCTGATCGTGCGGCGCATCGGCCAATGGTCCGATAACTGCAATTCGTTTCACCTTATTTGATATTGGTAATGACCCCTCGTTCTTAAGCATTACAACGCTTTCCTGAGCCAATTTTTTGGCTACTTTCAGGTGATCATCATTAAGAAGTTCAGGAAAATCGCCCATGTGAGCGTATGGATTTTCGAATAACCCCAACTCGAACTTTAATCGAAGGATTCGTTTTACCGCATCATCGATAAGTTTTTCTGAAATTGCACCCTCTTTTATTAGTTCAAGCAAATAGGTTTCGTATGCTGTGCTGGCCATCTCCATGTCAACTGTAGCTTGCATTGCTTTTGAAGCCGATTCTTTATGGTTTGGCGTGTAGCCATGCACCACCATTTGGGTTACCGATTCCCAATCGCTTAGCAAAACACCGTTATAGCCCCATTCATTGCGAAGCAAATCGCGAAGCAGAGGAACGTGCCCCGTTGCAGGAATTCCATTTATCTCGTTGAAGGCAGTCATGATGCTCGCTGCTCCAGCATCGATGCACATCTTGAAAGGGGGTAGAATAATGTCGTAAAGATCATTATCAGAGATATTTGCCGTGTTGTAATCGCGGCCACCCTCGGCCCAACCGTAGGCAGCAAAGTGCTTTGTGCATGCTGCCAGTGATTTGGGATTTGACAGATCATCGTCCTGAAAACCACGGACTATGGCTGCTCCGAAAACTCCGTTGAGGAAGTGATCCTCGCCAAAACTTTCGGCAATGCGCCCCCAGCGAGGATCGCGGGTAACATCGATCATTGGAGCAAAGCTCCAGCGAACCCCTTGTGAAGTAGCCTCAATAGCAGCAACACGTGCAGCCTGCTCTACCAAATCGACATTCCAACTCGCTGCTTGACCCAATGGAATTGGGAAGATGGTTCTGAAGCCATGAATAACATCGCGACCTATAAGCAGCGGTATTTCTAGTCGACTTTCCTCCACAGCAATCTTCTGAATTCTCAAAACCTCATCGGGATCAACCTGATTAAGAACCGATCCGATGTTCCCATTCCTGATTAATTCATCAAGGTTTGGGTGATCGCCATTCTTTTGCACAAGTTGACCGATTTTTTCCTGAATTGTCATTCTACCCAATAGGCTTTCAACCTGTTTGTCAATCTCATCAAGATTTTTCTTTTGTTGACAAGAAGCAAAAGTTAGGGTAAAGATCATCAACAAAAAAACCGAAAGGCTTTTATTCATTTCAAATCAAATTACTATTAACTAGTGTGATAACTTAAAAATCGATATTTTTTAAATTAGATTAATAGTTGTTTTTTTGAAAATTAGAAGGCTTAATAGCCATCATTCTGTATGAAAGTACCAGCAGAGAGGTCGATCTCCGTTTGAGGAATGGGAAGAAATCCTTTGGTATCCATATTGAAAGTAACCTCGAATATCTCCTGATCTCCAACGTAGTTTGGTCCTCTGAAGGAATGCGTTAGTTGTTGATTAGCGTAAGTTAATCCTTTCCTCAAAACATCGAAGTAGCGAATTCCCTCGAGCGACAGTTCTAGCCTTCTTTCCCTATATATATTTTCAGGTGTTGCAGGGACACTGGTTAAACCAACTCTATCTCTAACCCTGTCGAGATACTGCTGTGCATTTGCGCTGCCAAGTTCTGCTGCCATTAAGAGAACATCAGAAAAGCGGATTACTCGGAAGTTGCAGGTTCTGTTTAGCTCAAACTGCCCACCTGATCCCCAATGCTCAGCATCGGAACTATATTTTTTAGAGTAGTATCCAGTGTGCTGATATCCTTTTACCAACGTACCATCTAGTTCCTCTTCGGTTAGTATGGTATATTGAAACCTTGGGTCTCCCGCTAGATCAAGTGCAAGTTTATGGTTTACAGTGGCAAAACTCCAACCTCTGTTCCATTTTTGTGATCCTGTAACCCTTGGCCCTTGCATTTGAGCAGCAAGATTACCATTACCCCCTCTTGGATAACCCCAATCCCACCATGGAGGTGTATCACCATGGGAGATTTCAAAAACTGATTCAATTCCAAACTCCCCTACAAGTTTAAAGTTATCCTGATAGTTTTCAAAAAGATCATGTCCGCTATTTGTGATAAGATCTTCGAGTTGCGTAAGGACATATGCCTGATTAACTGAAGTTCCTCCTGCGTTCAAATCTGCATTATAAACCCCGTTGTAGAATAGAAAAACTCTTGCCAGTAATGCTTGAGCAGCCCATTTGGTTATCCTTCCTGCCTGTGCAATGGGAACACTTTCAGGTAAATCTGATATTGCCTGAACAAGATCAAATGCAATTTGGTTGTATACTTCCTGAGGAGTATTCTGTTCCTGTTTATATTCGGAAGGTCCTTTAATGGTGGCAGTGAGCAGAGGAATATTTTCGAAGAAACGAACCTGTTCAAAGTAGAAGTAGGCTCTCAAAAATTTTACTTCAGCTATTGTTCTGGATTTAAAGTCGTTTGACGCATCAATATCATCAATAATCTCAAGATACAGGTTTGCTCTGTATATTCCTATATAGTTTTTAATCCAGATTGAGTGAGCAATTAAACTTGTAGTTGGAATATTGAAGGTATTGAACTCATTCTCATCCATTCCATCGTTGGCATCTGCACCCCCTGCATAGGCGTCATCGGAAAGAATATCTGACATAGTTAAAAAGGGAGCCCATGAAACACCAGGTGTCGACTGGTAAGTTAGTACGTCGTAAACTGCAACCAGAGCCTGTAAAGCATCCTCTTCAGTTTGATAGAAATTTGAAGAGACCACTTGATCAAGCGGTTTGAGGTCAAGAAAATCCTCGCAACTTGATAAAAGCAGAACAACAAGTAATGCTTTTACTAATTTTAATATATTGTTTTTCATATTTCTGCCTGTTTAAATTTAGAATGTCATAGTTGTACCTAAACGAAAAGTTCTTGCTTGAGGATAGATACCTCTATCTATTGCAATATCGAACGAACTCATAGCGCCAATTTCAGGATCTGCACCTGTATATTTGGTGATTGTGAATAGGTTCTCTGCAGAAACATAAAACCTCAAGGTTTTTGCTTTAAGTCGTTTTTGAAGATTTTCTGGCAGAGTGTACCCGAACTGTACATTTTTAATCCTAACAAAAGATCCATCTTCAATATAAAGGTCAGAAATACGATGGTTATTGTTTACATCATACCATGTTACTCGTGGAGTTTTGTTTGAAGGTTCTTCCACTGTCCAACGATCTAGAATTGCAGTTGTTCTATTGGTGTAATAAAGATCTTGTCTTTGCGAGCCATTAAAAATGTCGTTTCCATACGTTCCAATTAGAAGCATTGAGAAGTCGAATTGCTTATACTCAATGGATCCATTCATACCAAAAGTCCACTCTGGCGTGGGATTACCAATCATAGTCCGGTCATCTTCATTTATCACACCGTCATTGTTTACATCCACGAATCGCACATCGCCGGGTTTTGCGTTGGGTTGAAGCACTTTCCCTGTACTTCCAATGTGTTGAAATATTTCAGCCTGACTTTGAAAAATCCCATCGGTTTTATATCCCCAGAAATAAGCAATCGGTAAACCCAATTCGGTGCGAGTTACCATTCCAGCCACAGCCCATGTAGCACCGGGTAATACGCCATCTTCGTTCCCTATAACAATCATTTTGTTCTTATTGTATGCCCCATTAATACCTATGGAGTATTTAACTCCCTCAATATAGTGTCGCCAGTTGAATGACATTTCTATTCCTCGGTTACGAACACTACCAACATTAGCATATGGGGGGTCGTTTCCTACGTGAGCAGGTATTGGTATCCTTTCTAGTAATCCCTTTGTTGTTTTATTGTAGAAGTCGATGGTAGCTGTTAGCCTGTTATTGTAAGCTCCTATATCGAAAGCGATATCAATCTGTTCCGATTCTTCCCAGTGTATATCAGCATTTTCAATATAAGCTGGTGATGCTCCAATCATTCTACCGCCAGCAAAGATATAGCCCCTGCTATAGTCCATTACTGAGATAAATTGGTAATCCCCAATTTCCTGATTTCCGTTTACTCCCCAGGATGCTCTAAATTTTAAAAAGTTTATTGGGTCAATGTTGGGCATAAAATCCTCATCGCTGATTACCCAAGAAACACCCAGAGATGGAAATATACCGTAACGATTATTGGGTCCAAATTTTGATGATCCATCCCTTCGGATAATACCTGTGAAAGAGTACTTGCTTTTATAGTCGTAGGTTAAACGACCAAAGGTTGATAACAATGCCGCATGGGAGGCTCCTCCTCTTGCTTCCCATAATGTATCAGTTGCCATATTAAGGTAAACATGGTTAGGATCAGTAGTAGGAACTTTAGTATTGAATCCATAAAGGTTTTCAAAATTAAATTTGCTTGCTGTAGTTCCAAGAAGTAAAGAAAAGTTATGATCTTCGATGATTTTTGAATATGCAATAGTATTTTCCCATTGCCATGTATAATATCGGTCGATTACCTTGGAAACAGAGGTCTTTTCAATATTCAGTTGAGCTCCATTAAGGTAAAATAATGGTCTGTGGGAGTCGTTTATTACATAGGCCATATCTAGCCCTAAGCTAGTGTTAAACTTTAAGTCTTCAATTATTTCAACTTCACCGAAAATATTTCCCACAACTTTATCCACTCTGGTTTGTGCATTCTGTATTTGCAGCAATGCTAATGGGTTAACTATTTCAGCACCAACTATTTTTGATATGCCATACACCTTTCCATCGGGGCTAGTAACAACTGGTTCACTAGCATAAGGATCATTGCTAAGTTCATACTCATCCTCTTCGTATAGAGGTGTCAGAGGATCGAGATTAAGCGCGCTGCTGTATGCACCGTTGAATGATTGGTTACTTGCAATACCTCTCCTAATAATGTGTGAATATGCAAGATTACTACCGAACCTGAAGTTGCTGTTTACTTCATGGCGGGAATTAAGCCTTCCTGTGATTCTATCAAATTGTGATTTATCACCACCAATGATCCCCTGTTGTGTAAAGTATGACATGGATGATGCATAGGTTGACTTGTCATTACCGCCAGTTACTGATAATTCATGATTTGTTATTGGTGCATTTTTCTGAAAAAGATGCTCTTGCCAATTGGTATCGTGCTTTGGTATTTCATCTAAATCGAAAGTTTCACTTAAATTAGAATTTCTTCGAGCTTCGTTCCAAATCATTTTATACTGATCGGCATTAAGCATATCAATGGTCTTTGAAACATTTTGTATTCCATGGTAACCGGAGTAGGTTACATTCATTTCTCCTTTTTTGGCTCCTTTAGTTGTAATAAGCACAACCCCATTTGCTGCTCTCGCTCCGTAAATTGCTGCTGAGGCGGCATCCTTTAGAACATCTATAGATTCAATATCACCTGGATTTAAGTAATCAATTCCTCCTACTGCCATTCCATCGACAATATAAAGTGGGTCTGAATTTCCAGTTGTTCCAGCACCTCTAATACGAACTGTTGGAGCTTCTCCAGGTTGCCCGGAAAGATTGGTAACTAAAACACCTGGTGTACGTCCCTGCATGGCTTGATCGATTCGTAGGATAGGTGTTGCGCTAATCTCATCGGCACTGACGCTGGCAATGGCACCGGTAACCACTTTCTTTTTTTGAACACCATACCCGATAACTACCAGTTCTTCGAGTTCTGTGGTTTGGAAAATAAGGATAATATCAATTACATTCTGGTTGTTTACATCAACTATTGTAGTTTTATATCCAACAAATGACACTTCAAGTCTTGCATTTGGGTTTGAGACTGTAATTGAATAGTTGCCATCCAAATTAGATGAGGTACCATTTGTTGTACCCTGCTCAAGTATTGTAGCACCGGGTATTCCTAATCCAGTTTCGCTGTCGGTTACTTTTCCGGTAATGGTATGAGTTTGTGCAAAGAGGCAACCAGAGTAACCAAGCATCAATATAGTTATTAGAAGTCTTTGTAAGTTTACTCTCATAATATTAACATTTAATTGAATAAATCAATTTGCGATTCATAATTCCAGTACAATGTGATATTAGCACTTTAGTTTGAATCGTTTTTAAACTATTCTTTTTGAAATACACGGATGTAATCTACCCTCATTTGTTGAGGGAAAAAGGTTGTAGCATCGGGGTTACCAGGCCAATTTCCACCAACGGCAACGTTAAAAATAAAGAAGAAACTTTGATGGAACTCTGTCATGTGATCAGGAGTGATGTCGATTTGATAGAATTGAATATCATTAACATACCAGGTAATGTATGTTTCGTCCCAAGTAATTGAGAAAACATGGTACTCATTGGCAAAGATTCCTGATGACAATGAGTAACTTCCTCCTGCTGACACATGTCCGTTGTAGTCCCAGTGTACGGTTCCATAAACTGTATTTTCTCTTCCACTTCCGCCAATCATTTCCATTATATCAATCTCTCCGCATTTTGGCCAACCAACCGAGGTTATATTATTTCCAAGCATCCATAGGGCTGGCCATATGCCTTGTCCTTTAGGAAGTAGTGCCCGAATATCAACTCTGCCATATTTAAATGATTTTTTTCCTTGAGTTTTTAAGCGTGCAGAGGTATAGTTACTCCCTTGAAAATTCTCATTTCGGGCTTCTATGGTTAGAACTTGCCCATCTACCCATGCATTTTCCTGACGGTAATACTGCAACTCATTATTTCCCCATCCACAATTTGGACATCCGTTTCCAATTTCAAAAACCCAATTATCAGTATTTACATTATTACCATCAAACTCATCATTCCAAACCAATAGATAGCCATCGTATTCAAGAGGAGTAGTATAGCCATCTTCAATTGACACTTCATTGCCAATGATAACGGATATTAACCGTACCTCTTTAACATATTTGCCAGATGAACCATAGGCACGAACTTCAATCTGATAATTTCCTGTTTGTAAAAAAGTATGATCAAATATTCCTGTTGTATTTGTTACAACGTCTTCATCATTGGTTCCTATGCGTAGTTGGTATTCTATGGCATTATCGGCTGTTGCAGTTATATGAACTATCCCCGAACCATCATCAGAAATGATTATTTCTACCACCAGGTTTGATGGATCACTAGTATTAATGATTTCTTTTCCATCACATGAAGAAAGTAATAGAATTATTATCAGATTTAATAAGTACATATTGTTTCGGAGATATCCCATAATGTATTAAAAAAAAAGCTATGGCCAGCAAAAGGGCTGACCATAGCTGATTAACCAAAAACTATTCAAACATGAAATTACGAATATAGAAGGTTCCAGTGGCAGTATGCCCACCTCCTCCAAGAGAAATTGCAAAGAAATCTAGATCATCGCGGTCAAAAGGTGTATAATTTTCAAAACCAGGACCGCTTGTGGGTGAATCGAGTTGGAATGTCCATGTTTGCCATTCGTCTAGAACAACATCATCTGGGTTAACATCGTACTGAATGTGACCTGTCCACCACTGTTCTGTTTGACTTGCTTCTCCAATTATTATTGCAATATTTTTTGTTAGCGTACCAGAGAAATCATTTGAACTTGGAATATACACATCAAGTGATACTGTAGTGAAATGATCGAATTGAATATCATACTCCATTTGGAACTGAAGTTCCTGATACATACCATATCTCTCATATTTTCCTACAGCAGCTTCTCCTCCGTCAGGATCATCAACACCTATAGTAAAGGTGAGTCCATTTGCTGCAGGACCAGCACCTGGATATACACCAGCAGTATCAAGTAATACAAAGTCATCTACGGCAGCAAAAGTGTTCCACATTTCTGTTGGGGTTAAATCCTCTAAATCTTCACCATAGGGTTCTTGTTCTTCCACAACTTCAGGTTCCAATGTGGGATCAGAATAGCTGGCATAAACAATTGGCCAGAAACCACCGCCACCTGTGTCACCATCACCATAATCAAAAGTTACAGTCATTAGATCATAACCTTCTTCTTGTGTTATGGAAAGATTAAATGTTACGCTTGCTAGAGGAACGGTAGTATAATCTGATGTACCTAGCTTAGGAATACCTATCCATGCTCCAAGGCCAGTGAGGGTTGCAGTACCTGCAGAAGGATCGTATGTGAATTCGTGAGTTCCAGATAACCATTCACTTACATTTACACCATCTTTATTGATCATATTAGCAGCTATTGCTTCAAAGCAAGTCTCAAAATTCCATTGGCCATCAAAAACACCGTATTCGCCCCAGAACATTCCTTTATCATCAAATACGTATGTGCCATCGAAATGGAATGTAAATTCCTGATAGTAAAGACATGGTCTGGCTCCGTCATTTTGTAATCCTTGCCACCAACCAGCAGGGTTTCCGGGGTTAGGGCCCATAGACATTGAAGTACCCTCTCTGAATAGTTTCCATGTTTTTGAAACTTCGCCGGTAAGCAATTTATAGGCCTCATAGGGATCAGTTATGGTAATTGCTTCTTGATAACTATGGCTAACGCCATCTTTATTGGTTGCAGTTAATACAATGGTATATTCACCCTCAGCAGCATAAATATGCACAGGGTTCTCTTCTATTGAGGTTTCGCCATCGCCAAAATTCCAGCTATAGGAATTGGCGTTTTGTGAATAGTTTGTGAAAGTTACCTCAAGAAAGTTCGTTTCGCTAATTGCATATTGAAAACTTGCAATTGGGTCATGACCAGGTTGTTCATCTTTACACGAGATGAATGTAACCGTTAATAAAACTCCGATTAATAGAAAAATCGGCCTTAAAAAACTCTTAGTGTTTGTTTTCATTGTAGGAATTTTTTTAAATTAGTAAAAGGGTTAATTAATAAATGGTTGATTCTATTTTTCAATTTCATACCAAATTAACCCGTTGACGTACCTATATCCAAATAATAGTATTCATCATAGGCACTACATCGAAAAAAAACACTACATCAAGAATACATCATATATTTTATAATAATATTGAATAACAATAAAATAAATATCAATTATAACTTTTTTATGTTTTCACAATTGATCTAATTAAGCATTTTGAAGATTATTGGAGATAGTTTTTTTTTAAAAAATAAAAAATCTCTTTAAAAAGATAAAAGAAAATCAGTTAGGTTTACATTATGATCTAGTTTAAGCTTTCTACGCAAACGATAGCGACTAATTTCAACACCCCTAATTGAAATGTTCATTAAGGGAGCTATTTCTTTTGTAGAAATATTCATTCGAAGGTAAGCGCATAAACGTAATTCCTTTGGCGATAAATCATCATATTTTTCTTTTAGCCTTGCAATAAAATCCTGATGAACCTCATCAAAATAGCTGTTAAAGAGTTCCCAACTCTTCTCATTTTTTAGGTCTCTATTAATTTTTTTCAGTAGACTATTCACTTTGTCTTTTTCAGCACTTTCGGTTTTAATGGTTTTCAATAATTTGCCAAGGTCTTCTTTTAAATAGGTTAAGGTTTGGTTTTTTTGAATAAGGTGAAGCGTAGCATTGGCTAATTCTTTGTTTTTAAACCTCATTTCACTTTTTAGACTTTCATTGCGAAGTTGCATAATCTCTTTTTCACTGAGAGCTGTTTGTTCCTTGAAAATCTTTTCGCGCTGGGCAAGTCTTTTTTCATGTTTCAGTTTTTCTCTTTGTCTTGCTTTAAGAATTCTCTTTCTGATGTAGTAGAAATTTCCTATTATGATAAGTATTAGGATTACTAAATATATTGCATATGCGACACGTGAACGAAGTATTGGTGGCTTTATAACAAAATGAAAACTTATAATCTCGCTTTCTGCTCCAAATACGTTAATGGCTTTAACCTGAAAAGTGTAGCTACCCTCTCTTAAGTTGGTGTATTCTTTAAAGTTAACTCTGTCCCAATCAGACCAATTGTCATCGAATCCAACCAATCGATGGGAGAATTCAATTTTGTCAGGATTTTCAAATGCTGGAGTAGTAAACTTAAAGGTAACAGAATTATTGGAATAGGCTAAAAGACGTGCTTTATCGCTTGATGAGATTGCGCTTGAAAAATAAAAAGAGGTAGGTATTTTTTGCTTACCATAAAATGTAGCCTCCTTAATAAAAACCTCATCAGCAATAAGATAATCTTTTATAATGTTTGGTGAGTAGTGAATCAATCCTTTCTGAGAACCTATAAACACGTTGTATGGGTCATAAATATAGATATTTTGAAATGCAGGAAGTAGAATATCGTTAATACTTGAGAATGGGGATATTATGTCGATATATGTTCCATCTTCAAGCAAACGCATCAAGCCTAAGTAATCGTTGGTAAAGTACCATAGATTTCCATTTTTATCCTGGTGTATTTTATCAATGAAACCCTTATTTTTAAATATAAAGTTGAAATCATCTGGTTTCTTAAATGTGTCTGTTGAATAGTCATATTTATAGATACCGCTTTGGGTAGATATATACATCTCAGAGTTTAAAATTTGAATATTATAGGGAAGTTGCTCTGGCAATTCTCTTTCCTCCTTATAAAGTTTTACTATAAGAACCGAATCCAGGGAGCTGCTTAGTTTGAGTTTAAACAGCCCTCTGTAACCGTGAGCAACCCAAAGATTATTGAAGCTATCCATAAACAAATTTCTACTTGATTCATAAAAACCTTTTACCTCATCAAGAAACATCCATCTTCCTTTTTGTCTATGAATGCGAACTAAGCCAGTGTAAGTTCCGGCGAGTAAAAGTTGATCTTGGTTAGTTGGTTTAAGAAATGTCCAAAATCCTCTTATATCAGAAATTTGATTTGCAGTAAATCCTTCAACTACAAAGCAACCAAAGTTATGTCCGCAAAAAAGAGTATTATCAATAATATCAAGACACCAAACTTGACCCTCAGTACCTTTTATAAGAACAAATCCACCTGTATTTGAATTAAAACTGTTAATTTTCTTGAATTCTTTTGCATATAATCCTTGATTGGTTCCTACATACATAATTCCATTGTGTACAATTGAAGTATATGCACTTTCAATATTATAGTTATAATTAAGCAAAGAAATTGGGGAGCTAACTTCCAGGTAGTCGATACCGTTATCTAAACCCAGCCAAAGGTTATTCCTTTTGTCCTCAAAAACACTAAGAATTGTGTTGTTTTGTAACCCCTTATAACGGTTAAGATGCTGTAGAATCTGACCTTCTTGATTGCTAATGAATATGCCATTACTTACAGACCCAAAAGCTAAATCGCCATTTAACAGCTTTATGGCTGAAAAAAGATTATTCTCTTTAACCTTTTTATTTACTTCTGAATTCCAAGGCTTTATGCTTTTTGTAAACTTATTGCAAAGGAACAATCCTTCATTTGAAGTGCCAATAAGTAGTTCACCATTATTTAAGGGTAATATACATCTAATCTCATTTCTAAAAAAGATGGGATGGTTGCTAAAGAGTTGTAAACTATCTTCGTTAAGCAACATCAATCCATTATCAATATCTACTACGAAGAAATCTTCATTGGCTTGATGAAGCATGCTGAATTTGCTTAAAGGTTCAATAACCTTTATAAATTCATTTTTTAGAATAAAAATATAGTTAAAAGATTGAAAAAATATTTTGCCATTACTCTCGTAAATATTCCAAATCTCATCAATATTAAAGTAAGGTTTTGGTATTAAATGATTTAGTGAATGGTAAACTAGTTTATTTTCATTATCATGAGCAAGAAAACCAATTTCCTCAAATGCCCCTGAGTAAATTGTGTCGCCAATAGCGAGTACCGACCTCACAACTGAGGAGTTGGGAACAGGGTATGTCCTCCAACTTGTTCCATCGTATTCCAGAATACCATCGTTATTTCCAAAATATAAAAATCCCATCCGGCATTGGGTGATACTCCAGTTTTGGGTACTAGCATTGTACTTACTACGGCTATGGTTAACAATATTTGGAACTCCAATGCTCTTTATCTGACCAATGGCACAAAATATTTGAACATATAGGATCCCAAAAAGTAATAAACGTATTACTAACCTCATTTAAATTGATCAAAGAATAATTTATACAAAAACAGAAATTTCAATTTAAACAAAAATAATGATTTAATTTTTGAAAAATGGAATCAGTCTTTAATGCAAATGCTTTTTTTATTAAAGGGATTGAAAGTGATATTTTGATTATAATATTTTTAAAAACACTTTCTATTCAAAAAAAAGAAGGGATAGTGCAAATTTTGAGCAAAAGAGGTTTTTGTAATCAACTTCTAATTAGGCACATTTCTTTGAATTTTTTATATGTTTGTAGTATATTGAAATGAAATATGAGTTCTGATTTTTTATTATAAAACCATGGTGAATGAGTAGCATTTATATACGTTTTGCAGAGGATGCTGATAATGATAAGATCATGGATTTAGCCAAAAGGTGTCCTCAGGAGGGGATGATTACCTATTTCCCTAATCGTAGTCCTCAATTCAATACGATTCACAGATTGCTCGACCCAAATGCATGGCATCTTGTAGCATGTAAAGGTGACCAAATTATTGGATTAGTAGGAGTAATAAATTTTAAGGCTATGGTTCTTGGGAAAGTGTGCAGGGCGGGTTATATGCTTGATTTAAGGGTTGATAAGGATTACCGAGGTGGAACAACTGCATATAAGCTGATTAAAGCGGCAGCTGATCATCTTTATCAATCCGATTTGGATATGGTAATAGCAAATTTTCTCAAGGACAACAAGCGTCCGCTTGTGTTCACCAGTGGAAGAGGTGGGTTGCCGACTGCTCATTATCTGGGTGATAACAAGATATTTAACATATTACCAATAAGCTTAATGAAGCTTAACAGCCGTTTTGAGATTTATGAGGCAAAAGAGGAAGATATTCCTGAAATTATTGAACTTTACCGTAAATATGGAGCAAATGCTAAAATTGCACCAATCATCACAGAAGAACTTTTCCGAAAATATATTGGTTTAGTAGACGGTTTGTCGTTGTCTAACTTTTTGATAGCTAGAGAAAATGGAAATATTAAAGCTATCACAGCATTTTGGGATGAGCATAAGTACAAAACGTACCAAGTATTAAAGTTTAACTTTAGTATAAAGTTGGCGACAAATATTTTAAGAATTTTGTCGCTGTTCATGAAAGTACCTCGTCCCATAAGGATCAACGAACCGCTGAGGCAACTTACGTTAGTAATGCATGCCCATGATAACTGCCCCGAAGCACTCGATACTCTCTTTAGGCATATAAATAACATTAATATTGGGTCAGATTATACCCTAATTATGGTATACGCACAGGAAAGCGACCCAATTTTCAGGTTTATGAAAAAATACATTGGTGTAACCGTGAAAAGCGAAATGTATATTCTTGCTAGGGATATATCGCTTTTTGAGAAACTCGATGATGACCCTTCTTCAGTTCAATTTGACTTAACCATGATACTGTAAGGATTGTCTGTTGTCTACTATTGGATTCAGTATCACATCTTCTCAAGAATCAATGAAACAAGCACACCGAGGTAATTTCCTATGGCGTAGCCAATAATACCTACCGTAAGTCCTGAAAAAAGAATCTCGCGATTTTTAAGAGCCCCTGCCACAACAGGTACAAATGGAGGAGAGCAAATGAATGCCGTGGAAGTTATTATGAAGGTATCGGTATCAACTTTAAAGATCTTTGAAAGGATAGCCTGTATAAACAATGACCCAAATATGACAAGGAAGACATAGGCTCCAATTATCATTGAGGCAAAGTCTATTTTACTCAAATCGGCCATAGAAGCGATTACCATACAGAAGATAAGGATTAGGTACATGCCTAACTCAAACGACTTTTCTAATTTATTAATGGCTGGGATCAGAGATGCCCCAATACCTAAAGTTGTAATAATTAAAATAACAACTGCCATTTGCGATGATTCTGGAACAATGAGACTCATTGCACCACCAATGCCAAAAATTACCACTGCAACTCCGAATGACTTGAGAAGCTGAACAATTACTTTTTTCTTTAACATCCCCCAGTATGGATCCTCACCATCAAAATTGCCAACATGTGCCGTGGTAGGGTCAATATACTTGTACTTTGGAAGGAATTTTAAGAATAATCGTTGAGCAATAGTCATAACAAACAGTAGGTGAAATGCTCCCACCACCAAATCGTATGTTGCGATTATCATGTAGTTGGTTTCATCTGCCCCAAGGGCAAGTTTTATGGATGCTAAATTGGGAGTTCCCCCGGTGTAAAGGCCAATGAGCATACCCGAAACATCCCAAAGTTCGCTAACACCATATCCACGAAAAATCAAATAGCCAGTAAAAACCGTTACTATCGCTGCGATCAAAGCAAATACCATGGAAAGCATCGTTTTTCCAGCTATTTGAAACCATTTTTTTACATCAGTTGAAAAAAGAAGTAGTGGTATTGCTATGGGAATGGTTAGGGTGGTTAAAATCTCTTGGGTACCTTCAATGCCCTCAATCTTGGGAAGGATTCCAATATTGCCAAGAACAAATCCCACAGCATAGGCAATGACAATAGCACCTATTTTGTTTACAAATCGATACTTGTGGCAGAGATGAAGGATAAGAAGTGGTGAGAAAACGTAGAATATTACCAGTGCAATAGTAGCCATAACCTAGGTTTTTTTAGTGCCAAAATAATAAAAAGTAATTTATACTACAATTTCTAACGCAATATAAAAGATCATTAATCTAAAAAGGCGAGATCTAATATCAAGAAACAGTTATTTTTTTTTGATTAGCACTCTGAGAATTACCATGGGCTTTAGCTCGTGGACAAGTTGTAAGATAAATGTTGGGCTTCAGCCCAAAATACTTTATAATATTTTGGCTAAAGCCATTGTTTGGTAATTATTTCTTTCACGAGTAGAAGCTAGTATTAGCTGAAAAATCACTATGTTAATTAAAATTTAAACAGATTCTTAGTAAAACCCGAATGGATATATTTTAAAACAATTACTAAAAAAATCGATTAAATTATACTTACTTTGTGAAGCGAAATTTAACATACAACCATTTTTAATTTACACAAAATGTTAAGATTAGGTGAACGCATCAAAAGCAGAAGAGAAAGTCTTAATATTCAAATCAATAATTTAGCAAATTCGATTGGAGTTACATCTAGTTTGATTTCACAAATTGAAAGGGCTAAGGCTTTTCCTTCAATAATTACCCTTAAGAAAATTGCTGATTCACTTCAAACAACAGTTGGATCATTAATTGGTGAAAATGAAACGTATTCGCTAAATCCTCTTGTAAAATTTTCGGATAAGAAAGTTGTTCAAACCAACGAGCAGGGGGCAACCCTTTACCTTCTGTCAAATCACGACCAGCAAAAATTAATGGAACCGTATCTATTTTTTTTCCCAAGTAAATCTAGTTCAGAAAACCTAATAAATTTCTTGCCGGGACAAAGCTTCTATTATGTTTTAAGTGGTAGATTAAGCATTAAGATGGATTTTCAGGGCTACTTACTAAAAGATGGAGATAGTTTTTACTGTAATTCGGGGCATAAACACACCATTAACAATATTGGTAAAACAGAGGCAATGTTACTATGGATTTCAACCAATCCTATACTATAAACAATAAAAATCAATAATTATGTCAGCTCAATTTTATGATCTCAAAAACACCTATCAGCGCTATCAGTGCTCCGATGAGGCAGTTTCAATCATCGAAAAAGAGAATCTTCTACCAATGGGTCTATTACGACGGTTACACTCATGCTATCCGCAGCACTCCAACCTTTTTAGAACGGATGAAGCATTTTTTACTGTGAAAACTTATTATTCTGGGTTAAGTGGTTTTAGAGAAATAGTTGGGAAACTCAAGGAGCATGGAATTGATATTGGACATATAAAAGAGCGTGAATTTTTTATTGAGGTTTATAGATTCTTAGCTACCAAACATACCCTAAATACTATAAATTGGAATAATTACGAGGATGACACGATGTACTATCTGATATTCCCTCAGCCGGGAATGATTCATGCAGATGAGGTAAAAAAATATGTGGACGCAAAGAATGATGATGAAAGGAAAAGGGTAGTAGAAGAGTATCAGAAGAAAACCAATCCTCACGACGGGAAACAGAAGCTTAACAAGCCTTGGTTTGTGAATACCGAAGGCCAGCTGGAAATACTGCAAGGATGCCAGCATAAATACCCTCCCGTAAAATTAATTTTTGACAAAACCACCCAGAACTGCTTCGCATTTTGTACCTACTGTTTCCGTCATGCTCAGGTTAGAGGCGATGAGGATATGTTTGTGCAGCATGATGTTAGCCAAGTTCACAAATACCTGAAAAAGCATAAAGAAATTAGCGATATTTTAATAACGGGTGGTGACGGGGGATTTATTTCCAACGAACGCCTAGCGGAGTATGTCACTCCATTAATGGAAGACCCTGAATTGATGCACATTAAAACGGTTCGATTTGGTTCTAGGGCAATTACTTTCCATCCCAGCTTGCTTTTGAGCAATAAATTTACTGAAATATTAGAACTTTGGAAAAAGGTTATTGATAGCGGAATTCAGGTAGTTTGGGTGGCTCACCTATCTACTCCGCGTGACATTTTAAATCCTGGAACAATCGCTGCAATCCGAAGATTAAAAAGTTATGGAATAACCATCAAAAGCCAAAGCCCCATAATGAATCATATCAGCCTTTTTACAGATGAAAACGGTAAGGTTGATATTGATAAATCGGCTCAAAACTGGATTGATTTAGGCAACATCCTGGCAATGGTGGGTGTTGGATTCCACTCGATGTACTGTGCCCGACCAACAGGCGAACATCACTATTTTACGGCTCCTCTGGCGGACATCTCTAAGATATTCAATAAGATATATAAGGAATTAGCATCAATAAATCGACCATCACGATACATCACAATGACATCCTCTTCTGGGAAAATTTCGTTACTGGGTACTGCTGAAATCAATGAAGAAACAGTATTTGCGTTAAAATTTAACGAGGGTCGAAATATGGACTGGATGGACAGGGTTTATTTCGCAGAATATGATGAAAAGGAAAACACAATTGAGAATCTAAAACCTTACAAAGCACAAAAACATTTCTATGAGGATGAATTAGTTGAAATTGAAAATAAGCTTGAAGATGCATTGGTAAAAGAAATGAATAAATCCTAGCAGTAATGATAAATAAAATTGTTAGTTCAACCAAAGAAGCAGTTGCAGATATTTTTGATGGAGCAACCATTCATATAAGCGGGTTTGGTGAGGCAGGAAGCCCGATTGAGCTTATCCATGCATTGATAGATCAGGGTACCAAAAATCTTACCATCGTGAGTAACAATGCAGGTAGTGGCAATGTTGGTTTGGCTGCGCTTATTGAAAATAATCAGGTAAAAAAAATAGTATGTTCATTTCCCAGAACCGCCATTTCTGTTGTTTTTCCTGAATTGTACCGCAAGGGAGAAATTGAACTCGAATTGGTGCCACAGGGAACGCTTGCCGAAAGAATAAGAGCAGCAGGGGCAGGAATCCCCGCCTTTTTTACTCCTACATCAGTGGATACACCGCTTGCCAATAATAAAGAAACAAGGGTTTTTAATGGGAAAACTTATGTCCTCGAGCATGCACTAAAGGCCGACTTCTCCTTAGTGAAATGTCATGCGGCCGATAGATACGGTAATCTTATCTACAGTAAAACCGCACGTAATTTTGGACCAATCATGTGCATGGCATCTAAAACATCCATTGTTCAAGCAAAAAAAATCCTTGAAATTGGGCAGATTGACCCTGAGTGTGTTGTTACACCAGGAATTTTCGTGAAAAGGGTGGTTGAAGTTTCGAATCCGGCAGATGAATCATTACTTGTTGCTGAAAAAAGGAGGTATCCATGGAAATAAAAGAAAATATTGGTTGAGCATCAACCAGATGGCTCAAAAAGTGGCTCTGGACATACACGATGGAGCATACGTTAACCTGGGAATTGGCATCCCCGAACTGGTAGCCGACTACATCCCCGAGGGTCGTGAGGTTATTTACCATACTGAAAATGGTTTGCTTGGAATGGGGAAGGTTGCTGAAAAAGGATCGGAAGATTTTGAGCTGGTAAATGCTGGGAAAAAATACGTTACCGCCATTCCAGGTGCTGCATTTTTTCACCATGCCGATAGCTTCGCAATGATTCGCGGAGGGCATATCGATATTTGTGTTCTTGGAGCGTATCAGGTTTCGGAGGAGGGTGACATCGCGAACTGGTCAACCGGTGATGCTAACGATGTTCCAGCTGTAGGTGGCGCAATGGATTTGGTGGCAGGAGTTAAAACCGTATTTGTTATTACCCAGCATTGCACCAAAACAGGAGAGTCAAAAATTGTAAAAAAATGCACTTACCCGCTTACCGGCAATAATGTTGTCAGCAGAATCTATTCAAACCTTGCGATAATAGATGTTTGCGATAAAAAACTATTTGTAAAAGAGCTTGCTCCAGGGGTAACCTTTGAGTATTTGCAAGAAAAAACCGAAGCCAGTTTATTCAACAAATAAATCACTTATTATTTATGCTACAGAATAAGAAGAGTAGTGAAGAAATTTACAAGCAGGCATGCGAAGTATTAACCGGGGGTGTTAGCAGGAATACGGTTTACCGAAAGCCTTTTCCTCATTATGCCGATAAAGCATACGGATGTTACATTACCGATGTTGATGGAACTGAGCGTATTGATTTTGCAAATAATATGGCGGCACTTATACACGGACATGCTTGCCCTGCAATAGTTAAAGCCGTTACCGAGCAGCTCCACAGAGGCACTGCCTATACTTTGGCTTCAGAAATCGAAGTTGCCTTTGCTCAACTCCTAAGTAAAAGAGCAAAAGGGTTTGAAAGGATTAGGTTTGTAAATTCAGGAACTGAAGCCGTGATGGCGATGATCAAAGCTTCGAGAGCTTATACTGGCCGCCCAAAAATTGCAAAAGCCGAAGGAACCTATCATGGCACCTACGATTTTGCCGAAGTTAGCCAAGTAGCAAATCCATCTAACTGGGGTGATATTGATAATCCCAATAGCGTTCCTCTTGCTTTTGGAACCCCTAAAGGAGTTTTAGATAATGTGGTTATTTTCCCCTATAATGATATTGAAAGAACTATCGCCATACTGGATAAACATGCCGAAGAGATTGCCAGCGTTTTGATAGATCCTGTTCCACACAGAGTAGGGCTTATTCCTGGTGCAAATGATTTTATTGAAGCTATTTATAATTGGACCCGCAGAAATGGAGCTTTATTAGTATTTGATGAAGTGGTTACCTTTAGGGTTAATTACGGAGGAGCACAGGAAAATTACTCTGTAAGTCCTGATATTACTGCGCTAGGGAAAATTATCGGCGGTGGATTCCCTGTGGGAGCCATCGCAGGCAGGGCAGATGTTATGAGAGTTTTGGATCCTCGTGAGAGCAACCTGAAATTTCCTCATTCCGGAACTTTTTCTGCCAATCCCATTACAATGACCGCAGGCTATGTGGCCATGGAGCTATTTAATAGAGATGCTGTGCTACAATTAAATACGCTAACCGATAAGGCTATTAACCAGATTAACGAAGCCATCAAATTGGCTGATGTTCCGGTTTCGATTACCGGTGCAGGCTCCATGTTCCGCTTTCATTTAAGGCCAACTCCACCAACAACCTATCGTGAGGCGTATCAATCCAAAGAAGTTACAGCGGTTATTAACGAGCTTCTTGACTATTTATACTTTAACGAGAAAATGCTCATGATCAATACTTTTGCATGCATGTTTTCAACGGCATTAACTCAGAAGGAGATTGATAGGCTCTCCGAAGGATTGTTGCGTGCTTTTAAAGCAATGAAACCGAAAATTGAAAATTTACAGAAAATATAATCTTATGCAGGAAGTTTTTATTTGCGATGCGATACGAACACCAGTTGGGAAGTACGGTGGCACACTATCATCCATCAGAACCGATGATTTAGCCGCAATTCCATTAAGGGTATTGATGCAAAGAAACCCAGGAATTAACTGGCTCGAAATTGATGATGTTATTCTGGGTTGCGCCAATCAGGCAGGAGAAGATAACCGGAATGTGGCTCGCATGGCGCTTTTGCTAGCGGGTTATTCTGAAAATATACCTGGTGCAACGATAAATAGGTTATGCGGTTCGGGTATGGATGCCATAGGAATTGCAGCAAGAGCGATAAAATCGGGTGAGGCTAATATTATTGTTGCCGGTGGTGTTGAAAGCATGTCAAGGGCTCCATTTGTAATGGGTAAAGCAACCGAAGCATTTTCAAGATCAGCAGAAATATTTGATACAACTATCGGATGGCGCTTTATCAATAAAGAGTTTAAGAAAAGATTTGGCACCGATTCTATGATAGAAACCGCTGAGAATTTAGCATCAGAATTTAAGATTAGCCGCGAAGACCAAGATAAGTTTGCTAATTTCAGCCAGGAGAAAGTTGCCATTGCACAAAAAAACGGACTTTTTTCTGATGAAATAATTCCGGTTACCATTCCCAAACCAAAGGGCGAAAGCATCATCTTCGATAAGGACGAACATCCCAAATTAACCTCTTTGGAAAAACTATCAACCTTAAAGCCAATTGTTAGCGAAAATGGAACGGTTACTGCCGGTAACTCTTCGGGTGTCAACGATGGGGCGGCGGCATTAGTCATTGCCTCTGAAAAAGCCGTTAAGAGATACAACCTAAAGCCCAAGGCAAGAATTCTTGGAATGCAAACAGCAGGTGTTCCTCCCCGAATCATGGGACTGGGGCCTGTTCCTGCTACTAATATGCTGCTCAGTCGCTTAGGCTTAAAACTTAATGATATAGATATTATCGAACTGAATGAAGCCTTTGCTGCACAATCGTTGAGCTGTATGCGAGAGCTGGGCCTAGATATGCTCGATCCAAGAGTTAATCCGCAGGGTGGCGCCATTGCCATTGGGCATCCCCTTGGTATGAGCGGATCAAGAATTGTTGCTTCAGCCTACCATCAGCTGCAACGGACAACTTCAAAAAAGGCACTTTGTACTATGTGTATTGGAGTTGGGCAGGGTATATCTATAGTTTTAGAAAAGGTTTAAATAGCAGGTTGTTATCAAATTACTTCAAGGCATTAAAGCCTTTATGTTAATCTCACTTATTGCGTAGGTGAACAAATTGGTGCTGAAGATCACAATTTAAAAAAAGCCACAAATTCATATTACTAATATGTGAATCTGTGGCTTTCTATTCTGTTTCACCGCATAGAGCGGTAGGACCGAAATTAAAACTTATACTCGTTATCCTCGATCAGTTTGTCGGCTATGCGACGACGAGCATTCATTACATTTACTCCTTCAACACGGGTTAGGGTTTTAACGGCCTTAACCAGCTTCTCTGCATCTTCGCCTTCGACGATTGAGTAAATGGCATCCTTGGCGTTTTTACGTATAAGATGTGCAGTATCGTAGGTAAAGACATCAAGCATATCCCTGTAAATTGGGTTAGCACCTTTTATTCCCTCAAGTTTTTCTACCCTTAAAGCTAACGATTCTACCTGATAAAGTTCCATGATCATATTGGAAAGATTGTTAACCACTTCCTGCTCTGCCATGAACTTTTTCTCTAATTTTTGCATAGCAACGTGAACAGAAAGTATAACAGCCTTTTTGAAGTTTTTCATGTACCTGCGTTTTTGTGTAAAGTAGTCTTCACCCTTTACTGCACCGTCGGTTATGCTTTCTACGTTTTTGTAGAGTTCCTCGGCGAGTCCAAACAGATCGTACTCGCCTTTCATGGCACGCTTGGTGGCAGCCTCAACAACGAGTAGGCGATTGATTTCATTGGTGCCCTCGAAAATACGGTTTATCCTTGAATCTCGATATCCTCGGTCAATGTTCATTTCGGCAGAATAGCCCATGCCGCCATGTACCTGTAGCGCTTCGTCAACAACATAATCTAGCATCTCTGATCCCCAAACTTTTAGGATAGCATCTTCCACTGCGTAGTGGCTAATACCATCGATAGCCGCTTTACCTTGGTCGCAATCTTCAGATTTGTACTTATTGATAAGTATGTCCACATCCTTACTAACACGGTAAATGGCAGATTCATGGGCAAAGCATTTAATAACCATCTGTGCCAGCTTATACTTAATTGCTCCAAACGTTGAAATAAGCACACCAAACTGCTTGCGCTCGTTGGCATAGCGAACAGCATCGGTAATGGTCTGCTTGGCTGCACCAATCACGTTGGCCCCCAGTTTCATTCTGCCCATGTGGAGAATGCTGAGCGCAATCCGAAAACCCTCACCACGGGCACCTATCAGATTTTCAACGGGTACTTTTACGTCGTTGAAGTAAACCTGAGCAGTAGATGAACCTTTGATACCCATTTTATGCTCATCGGGACCAATAACCACTCCTGGCCAATTTCTCTCAACAATAAAAGCGCTAAGAATTCGGTCATTATCAATTTTTGCAAAAACTACCATTGTATCGCAGAAACCGGCATTGGTGATCCACATCTTTTGCCCATTAATAATATAGTGCTTGCCATCCTCACTTAGCTTAGCATTAGTTTTTCCTGAGTTGGCATCACTCCCTGCCCCAGGTTCGGTTAGACAGTAAGCACCAATTAATTCGCCAGTAGCAAGGCGCGAAACGTAATTCTGGCGTTGACCTTCGTTTCCGTAGTACATAATTGGCATTGTACCAATACCGCAATGGCACATGTATGCAACCGAAAATGAGTAGCCAGCTCCTGTGGTTTCGGCAACCAACATCTGGGTTACAAAATCTTGCCCAAAGCCATTGTACTGTTCGGGAACAGCAATCCCTAGCATACCCAGTTCGCCTGCTTTATGAAGTATTCCCTTCATTAGTTCTCTATCACCTTTATCAATTTTATCGAGATTTGGGAATACCTCAGCCTCCATAAAATCACGGCAGGTTTGAGCGATCATGCGCTGTTCCTCATTAAACTCTTCAGGGATAAATATATCCTTTGCGTTGATATCTTTTACAAGAAATTCACCGCTTCTAAGGTTCTTTGCTTCTTCCATTTTTTTTGGTTTAGATAATTATTATAGGGTTAATTATAATCCCAGTGATTGATCTATTAGTTCTGCAATATCGAAATTCTTAATTTCTTCTTCCTTGTTCTTGTATTTTAGCCCATCGGTCATCATCACCATACAGTAGGGACAAGCTGTTACAATAATATCAGGATTTGTTTTCAGGGCATCCTCGGTACGCTCCATGAAAACCTCTTTATCACCCTTTTCAGCCTCTTTAAACATTTGTCCACCACCTGCTCCGCAGCATAATGCTTGATTTCTGTTCCTCTTCATTTCTTTTAAGATTGAGGGTATTGCATTAAGCACTTTACGTGGTGCTTCATATTCTCCATTTGCCCTTCCAAGGTAGCATGGATCATGGTATGTTAATGTCTTGCCACTAAAGATGTCACTTTCTACCTTTAGTTTTCCTTCTTCAATCATTTTCTGAAGGAACTGGGTATGATGTATAACCTCATATTTTCCGCCAAAATCGGGATATTCATTCTTAAATGTATTGAATACATGTGGATCGCAGGTTATGATCTTATTGACCCCATACATATCAAGTATTTCGATATTTGTCAAGGCTTGCATCTGGAAAAGCATTTCGTTCCCCGCTCTACGTGCAACATCACCACTCGACGATTCTTCAACCCCCAATACGGCATAGTTGATGTTAAGATGAGTGAGTATTTTTACGAAAGATCTTATAACCTTTTTATACCTATCGTCGAAAGCTCCAGCGCTACCAACCCAAAGAAGGTATTCGGGTTTTTCTCCTCTGGCAAAAAGGTCTGCCATTACTGGCACTTCAATTTTTCGTTTCGTTTCGTTCATGATAGTATGATTAAAAAACTACTTTATTTCGTTTATATAAAGTTCATTTGCCCATAGCATACGGTCTTGCTGAGAAAATTGCCATGGTGCTCCATTGTTCTCGATATTGCTGAACATGGCATTCAATTCACCTGGTGCAGCGGCTTTTTCCATTACAAGGAACCTGCGCATTTCGAGGATTAACGATACCTGATCAATGTTAACAGGACACTCGTTGGTGCAGGCATTGCATGTGGTGCATGCCCAAAGTTCTTCTGCTGTGATATAGTCGAATAGGGATTTGTCATCCTGATATTCGGGACCCTTTTTATCAATATTTCTACCGATTAATTCTAACCTGTCACGAGCATCCATCATCACTTTACGGGGAGAAAGTTTTTTTCCGGTAATATTTGCAGGACAAACCCTTGTACATCTTCCGCATTCAGTACATGAATATGCATCCATAAGGTTTTTCCATGTAAGATCCTTTACATCCTTGGCACCAAAAGATAGGTTGGCTGCATCTGTATTTTCATTGCTTTCAATTGGTTTACCCAACATGGTCTTAATTTCGTTTGTAATGGATGGCATGTTGGCAAGTTTACCTAACGGCTCAAGTTTTGAGAAGAAAACATTGGGGAACGAAAGGAAAACATGAAAATGCTTGGAGTAAGGGATATAGTTTAAAAATAACAGGATGCCAATGATATGAAGCCACCAGCATAGACGCTCTATGAAAATAAGTGTTTCGCTGGATAGATTGCTTAGAAGCGGAATTAGGGGTGAACTGAACAAAAATGATCCAACCTGGACGTAATGATCAACTCCTCGACTTTGCAGTATTGCATCGGAAGCATTCATAAAAAATACTGATGTCATCAAAACAATCTCGGTGAGCAAAATTATATTTGCATCAAGCCTTGGCCACCATTTCATTTCAGCACTCCAAAAGCGCTTTAATCTCAAAGCATTTCTTCGGATAAGGAATACAACACAGCCAAAAATAACCAGCAGAGCAAAAAATTCGAAAACACTTACCATGAATGGGTAAAATCCACCCAAAAATGAAAAAGCTCGATGTGATCCTGTTACACCATCAACAACTACCTCAAGCATCTCTATGTTAACAATTATAAACCCGGCGAACACAAAGATGTGTAGAATTCCTGCAATGGGTAATCCCATCATCTTCGATTGGGAAATGGCAACCTTAAACACAAGCCACCAGCGCTTTGCAGGATTATCCTTTATCTCATGGTCTTTACCCAACTTTATGTTGCGGATAATCTTCCGAACATTTCGGGTAAAAAAGGCGATTGCCACCACGAAGAGAAGAACGAAAATTATTGAACTAATCATGTTATGTTGTTTGATAAATTTTGTAAATGCATAAAGAAATATAAATGTAGAATGTAAAATGCTGAATGTAAAATGTAAAACTTTTGGAAAACAAATTGAATTATTTACTAATATTTCTGTTTCCTTTAGCAGTCTTTATACTTTTTGCAAAAATGGCAATCAACTCATTACACTCAATCAAATCTGACTTAATGTCTTCGACAGATTTTACCAAAGGTTTCCTTAAAATAATTTTCAAACAAATTCCTGTTTCACGCAATTCCTTTAGAACTATTCCCATTTTGTGAATAAAATCTTTGGAAGATTCTGCCCCTTGTGCTTCACCGTAATTAAATGCAGGTGAAGTACCGCATCGAACAAGTTGATTTGCAATATGTGAGCCTGCATAAGTCTTGGGAAGCATTTCTGATATTTCAAGCATACGAATTGCAAAGTCAATAAGGCGCTCTTCTAAATCATATTTTCTTGATGCATCTTCCATCCCCAAAACTTCTACATTGGATATTTTACATTCTACATTTTACATTTCTCTACCTGCTCTTCACTTCCTTCACTGCATCGATAAGTTTGGGAAGAACTTTAGCTGCATCACCAACAATTCCATACTGTGCCGCTTCGAAAATGGGAGCATCCTTATCAGTATTAATAGCCACTATATATTTCGATGAGCTGATACCAGCAAGATGCTGAGTAGCTCCTGAAATACCAACAGCGATGTAAAGGTTAGGGGCAACAATTTTCCCGGTTTGACCTGTATGCTCTTCATGAGGTCGCCATCCTTCATCGGAAACAGGACGAGAACACGCTGTGGCTGCTCCCAGCTGTTTGGCTAGCTCTTCAAGGGGACCCCAGTTGTCAGGCGCCTTCATACCGCGACCTCCGGATACTACAATCTCTGCATCGGTAAGGAGAAGCTTTCCGGTTTGCTTCTGAACATCCTTTACCTGCGTTTTAACCAAGGCAGCATCAATGTTTACAGAAACATTTTCGATTATGGCATTATTGGCTGTTTCAGCTAAATCGAATGAGTTTTGCGCAAGGGTAATTATTTTTATATCGGTTTTAAGTGCAACATCTGCAAAGGCATTGCCTGAGTATGCTCTCTTATATACAATAAAAGGGTCTAAGCTGATAGGAAGTTTGCTTACACCCGATCCAATTGCAGCCTTAAGCCTTACCGATAACCTGGGAGCAATGGATTTACCCATGTTGTTATTGGCAATAACAATGACTTTCGCACCCTCTTTTTGGGCAATCTCTGCAATGGTTGCCGTATAAGCTTGGCTATCGAGATTGTTTAGCAAATCGTTCTTCAGATTAAGAATCTTTTTTGCTCCGTAGCCGCCAAGTTTCTTTAATTCATCGTCAGCTACATTGCCTATGGATAGAGCAACCATAGAAGTGCCAAGCATATCAGCTACTTTAGCCCCGTATGATATAAGTTCGAATGATTGCTTCTTGAATTTTCCGTCCCAATTCTCAGTGAATACTAATACTGACATATCGTTTTATTTTAATGATTAGCAATTAGTTAAATTACCTTAGCCTCATTTTGCAGAAGATCAATTAGCTGCTTTGGATTCTCGGCATCAACAAAAATACATTTAGCGCGTGGCTGGGGTGGTTCGAAGGTTACCAGTTGGGTTAGTGCTTCTACGGCAGTGGGTTCAATCACTTTTATAACCTTGGTGCGTGCCATCATAATACCGCGCATAGCAGCAATACGAGGCTCTTTGGCTATACCTTTCTGTACAATTGCAACGAAAGGTTTTGGGACAGTTAAAGTTTCTTTACCGCCATCAATATCGCGTGTAATAATGGCTTCTCCGTTTTCAATATTCAGTCCGGAAACAGCCGAAACCGAAGGATAAGATAAAAACTCAGCCAACATGCTGCCAACGGTTGATCCATTAAAATCACTCGATTCAATTCCACAGAGAATTATGTCAAATTGCCCATCTTTAATTGCTTCCGCAAGTTGTGCTGCAACCTGGTATGCGTCGGTTGGTTCAGCATTAACTCTGATTGCATCATCGGCTCCAATGGCTAAGGCCTTACGGATTGTTGGTTCAGCGGATGTGTGTCCAACATGTGCAACTGTTACACTTTGTATACCCGTAGAAGTGTTATCCTTCAATTCAAGAGCACGGGTAAGTGCCAATTCATCCCATGGATTGATAACCCATTGAACACCAGTAGAGTCAAATTTGGTGTTGTTGTCAGTAAACTTTACCTTAGTAGTGGTGTCAGGTACATTACTGATACAAACTAAAATTTTCATTACGTACAAATTTTATTGATAATTAATGATGTTTGTTTTAACTTAAAGAGTATTGTAATCTAAATAATGACAAGCATATTCATAATTTGAATTAATAAATGCACTTTTTAAAAGAGCGTACAAATATAAGAAAAATGGGTTAATGCAATATTTGAATCAAATTTAATAATAGGATAGTTGTAGTTTTTATGTTGTAAATATCAGATAATAAAGTTATAAACTGTTGTTCAAATGTTTAATTTTTTAATTAATATGATAAGTATTATTTAATAATTCAGTATATATTGTTGCGCTATTAAGTTTATAATCCTTTGAGGGAATGAGTAAAATGATTTAATAATATTCTTTTTTTTACTCAATAGTTCATTATCAAGAACAAATAAATACTTAAGCCAAAAATAAACCACTATATTAGCCATTCAAAATTCAAGTACTACAATTATGCTTTCAAAGTATCCTAAATTTCTTGATATTGTGATAATTGGTGCTGGAAATGTCGCTTTTCATCTTTCAAGGGCACTACAGGTAAATGGGCATCGTATTGTTCAGGTGTTAGGACGATCGACTAAAAATGCTAGGGAACTTGCATCACTGCTTAATTGCGAATATATTACAAATGTTCAGGAGATTAACGCAAATGCGCATCTTTATATCCTTTGTGTACCCGACTCTACAATTTCTCAATTAGCAAAAAGTTTTCCTAAGATAACCGGATCGATTGTTCATACAAGTGGGAGTACCAGTATGGGTGTTCTCTCGCAAACGGCTGAACATTATGGTGTTCTATATCCGTTTCAAACCTTTTCCAAAATTCGTAAGGTGATTTTCAAGGATATTCCCTTTTGTATTGAGGCAAACTCTCAAGAAATCAAAAAGTTACTTTTTGATTTGGCATTATCGCTTGAGGCAAAACCGTTGGAGATGGATTCTGAAACTAGAAAGTGGTTACATATTTCTGGTGTTTTTTCGTGCAATTTTGTTAATCATATGTTGGCAATTAGCTATCTAATAACTCAGAATAAGGGAATATCATTTCAGAATCTTAAACCCTTAGTGTTTGAAACTATCAAAAAAGCATTTGAATCTAACCCATTCGATACACAAACAGGGCCAGCAATTAGGGGTGATTCAGAAACTATAAGGAATCATATCGCTCTATTAACATCAATGGATGAAGATATTCGTGATCTTTACATGACCATGAGTACCAGTATTTTGAATTTTAATCAGGACAGTCAGTAGTAATAAAAAGTAAGACCAAAAGTTAGAAGATGAAAAATTTTAAAGAACAACTACATAAAGTTAAAGCTTTTGCATTTGATGTTGATGGTGTCTTAACCGATGGCATCGTTTTAATTCACCCTTCGGGTGAACTTCTCCGCACATCCAGCACACGCGATGGATATGCTGTGCATAAAGCGGTTCAACAAGGTTTTCCCGTTGCCATAATCTCGGGAGGAAAGAGCGAATCGGTTCGAGAGCGTTTTAATGGGATTGGGGTAACTGATATTTATCTTGGAGTATCCGATAAGGTTGAGGCCATGGAAGATTTTAGATTTAAGTATGGTCTTGAACTATCCGAAATTCTTTTTATGGGCGATGATTTACCCGACTATGAAGTGATGCAGAGGGTTGGCTTCCCAACATGCCCTGCCGATGCAGCACCCGAGATCATGGGAATTTCCGTGTACATCTCAGCGTATAATGGAGGTAAAGGATGTGTTAGAGACGTTATAGAACAGGTTCTTAAGCTAAAAGGGGTTTGGCTAATTGACAAAAATTTTAAACAGTAGCTTATGCTTAGAAGCATTTTAAGGATTGTAAGGGCTAAAAACTTGATTATTGTTATGGCCACTTTATATCTAATGCGGTTTTTTATTATTCAGCCACTTTTACTGCGTAAGGGGATGGATTTACAGCTCAATGAGTTACTTTTCTTATTTCTCTGCCTTGCAACGGTATTTATCACTGCCGCTGGTTATGTTATAAACGATTATTTTGATACTAAAACTGATCTAGTGAATCGACCTCAAACCGTTATTGTGGGTCGTGTTCTTTCCCGAAGAATTGTTATTCTACTTCATTGGGGGTTAAATGCAATAGGTGTTTTTCTTGGTTTTTTAGTTTCTTACGGTGTGGGTAAGCCCTTGTTAACTCTTGTTTTCATTCTAATTGCAGGATTGCTTTGGTTTTACTCCACAACATATAAACGCCAATTTCTTATTGGTAACTTGATAGTTGCAGCTCTTACTGCGCTTGTCCCTCTTATGGCTTTGCTCTTTGAACTGCCCAAACTTTACCTCGTTTATTGGGATAAAATAGTATTCACAACATCATTATTTAATGATGTAATTTATTGGGTTGGGGGCTACTCCTTTTTTGCTTTTTTTCTTACCCTTTTTCGGGAAATTGTAAAGGATATTGAAGATTTTGAGGGGGATACAGAGTATGGTCGTAATACATTACCTGTTGTTTTGGGAATAAAAAACAGCCAGATCATTGCATCAGGTATCTTGCTATTTACCATTGTATCACTTGCATATATTTTTGGAGCGCATTTAAACTTCCTTCCCAGTGGAAGGTTCGATTACTTTACCTTTATATATATGATTATCGGATTGGTTATCCCGATTTTTGTGCTCATGATAAAACTTTTATTTGCTGAGAATAAGGAGCACTACCATTGGGTGAGTACTTTTTCAAAATTTATTATGCTTATCGGAATACTTTATTCTGTATTCTTTAAATTCGTTGTAACATGATTTTTAAAATCTTTTATTGAAATTAAAATAATACCCTCTTGCTTTAAATGCTTTTAAAAGATAAACTTCTTGGTAAAAAAATTCTTTTAGCCTCACAGTCACCTCGTAGGCAACAGTTACTAAGTGAACTGGGTATACCTTTCGAAATTAGAGAAAATTCAGTTGTGGAAGAAGTCTACCCTGAAGACTTGTCGTACAATAAAATACCTGAATATCTTGCAAAAAAAAAGGCAGAGCCATTACTGAAAAGCCTTAGATCAAATGAAATTCTTATTACCTCCGATACTATTGTTTGGTGCAATAATAGGATTATTGGGAAACCCATTGATAGAAAGGATGCCATTAGAATTCTTGATGAGCTCTCAAACAATAAGCATGTTGTTGTAACAGGAATATGTTTATCGAGTATGAAAAAAACACATCTTTTTAGCTCCATTACTGATGTATATTTTCGAAAATTAAGTGTGGAAGAAATCGAATTCTACGTTGATAAATACAAACCTTTTGATAAGGCTGGAGCATACGGAATTCAAGAATGGATTGGTTATGTGGGGGTTGAGCGGATCGATGGCTCTTTTTATAATGTAATGGGATTACCCTTGCAGAAATTGTACAAGGAATTAATGGATTTCGCTGAGTATTAATACCATACAACATATACCGAAGAAGTAAAAAAAAGTATAAATATGATCTTGAAATTATGAATCGAATACTTGGCTTTTTGTTTTTTACACTATTGCTAACTCCAAGGCTTTTTGCCGACGAGGGAATGTGGATCCCTTTGCTTATCGAGAAGTATAATTTGGTCGATATGAAGGAAAAGGGATTTAAGCTCACCGCTGAGGATATTTACAGCATCAATCAACCCAGCTTAAAGGATGCCATTGTGATGTTTGGGAGGGGATGTACGGGTGAACTGATTTCTCCTAATGGGTTATTGATAACTAATCATCATTGTGGGTATGGTGTTATTCAACGCCATTCATCCATCGAAAACGATTACCTTACCAATGGTTTTTGGGCAATGACTATGGAGGAGGAGTTACCTAGTCCTGGATTAACCGTTACCTTTTTAAACCGTATTGAGGATGTTACGGATCAGGTACTGGAGGGAGTTACATCTGATATGGAGGAAGTAATTCGTGAGGCATTAGTTCAATCAAACTCCAAGGCCATTGCCGATTCGGCAATCAGTAGTACGAACTTTACGGCAAGGGTTGTCCCCTTTTACTACGGTAATCAGTATTTCCTTTTCGTTTATGAAGTTTTTTCCGATGTTCGTTTGGTGGGGGCACCCCCCTCGGATATTGGAAAATTTGGGGGCGACACCGACAACTGGATGTGGCCTCGCCATACTGGCGATTTTGCCCTTTTCCGTATCTATGCCGATAAGGATAACAAGCCAGCATCTTACTCGCCCGAAAATGTGCCATATAAGCCTAAAAGATTTTTGCCCATATCAACAAAGGGTGTGCAGCAGGGCGATTTTACCATGGTTTACGGTTACCCTGCCAGAACAGAGCAGTACATAACATCACAGGCAGTTAATCAGGTCGCTAATGTATCCAATCCTTTAAAAATATCGCTTCGTCAAACTCGTCTGAACATAATGGATCATTACATGAGAGATAATGATACGGTTAGGATCAAATATGCAAGCAAACATGCTGGTGTTGCCAATGCGTGGAAAAAATGGATTGGTGAGCGCAACGGTCTAATTCGTTTGAATGCCATTGTGAAAAAAGAAGAATTAGAACAACAATTCGCCGAATGGGTTAAGCAGTCGCCTAAAAGAGTACAAGAATATGGTGATCTATTGTCACGTTTTAATGATCTTTACCAGCAGCGAGAGCAATTCCTTCGTGCCGACGACCTAAGAAGGGAGGCCATTTCTGCCATTGAAATAAATCGATTTGCACAACAATTTACTCGATTGATTAACGAGTTTTACACTGGAAGCGAACCCGATTTGGCAGCGATTGAAAGCCTTCGAAATAGTTTAATCCAAGAAACAAGAAGATTTTACAAGGATTACCATATGCCCATTGATCGAGAAATATTTTATGCCTTTATGAGGGTATTTAACGAGAAAATTCATGATGATTTGAAACCTCCAATGCTTAACCAGCTTATTAAACAGTTTAATGGCGACTGGAATATGATAACTGCAAAATACTTTAATGAAAGTATTTTTGTCGATAGCACAAAATTGATTTACTACCTGACAAATTTTAATAAAGAGGCAGCAGATATTTTTAAGAACGATATTGTTTATGCAATCAATTTTCAGTTCGATAGCATATTTGCTGAAAATGTTATTCTGCCTTATGAACATATTAATAATGAGTTGAATATCTTATACCGTACTTACTTCAAGGGCTTAATGGAAATGCAACCCGACGGGGTGTTTTACCCCGATGCAAATTTTACTCTAAGGGTTTCATACGGAAATGTTGATGGTTATTCTCCCAGCGATGCCATAGATTATCTTCATTTTACAACCATCGACGGCATAGCGGAAAAATCGAATATGGACGTTTATGATTACAGTGTACCCCAAAAGTTATTAGATATTTATGAAGCTAAAGATTATGGCAGATGGGAAGTGAATGGTACCGTTCCGGTAGCTTTCATTGCTACAAATCATACATCGGGGGGTAATTCTGGTAGTCCTGTAATTAATGATGAAGGTCATTTAATTGGAGTGAATTTCGACCGTGTGTGGGAGGGCACCATGAGTGATATCATGTTTGATCCCGACATGTGCCGTAATATCTCATTAGATATTCGGTATGCTCTTTTTATCATCGAGAAATTTGCGGGAGCCAATCATCTGCTGGAGGAAATGACGTTAATAGACTAGAAAAAGATCTTTTAGTTAATGAAGACTGACCAGGAAGACAGGGTAAATAAAACCCCCGAGTACTTGAAGAGATTCGTCTCTCAACCCGATATGGTCTCAGGAATTCGCAAACATTGTAATAGTAGGTGCGAGAGGTATACACCTACCCTGTATTGTCTTGTGCACAAAATGAACTTTCATGCATATGATGTTGTGGGATTTCAAAGGCACGCGGCAATGGAAAAATCTAATCCAAAAAGTTTACCCCAATACCATGGATTTTGAGGTTGGGACTCGATGAGATAATGTATTTCGTAATTTAAAATAACGCAAATTATTGACTGATCGTTTATGCTAAAGCGAAAAGGTTTTCTTAGGTTTTCCATTGGCGATGAAATGCTCAAGAAACTTCGGGTTCCGTTAAAAATACGTTTATTCCTGCCAATTTCTCTCATTATTGTTGTAGTGGTTGTTCTTGTAACCGTTTGGTTCACAAAAACATCTATTGATGCATTCGATGCTAGTATCGAGAGCAATTTAGAACTGGAGGTAAGAACCATTAAAAAAATGTTTGAGCGTGAAAGTATGCTTAAACTGAACAAGGTAGAAACAAACCTAAAAGTAGCCAATCACTTTTTTTACAGGTACGATTTGAAGGTTTTGAATGATTCATTCGAGATCGAAGTTGAAAATCAGCAGACAGGGGTGACGCATAAGGCGACCATTACAAGATGGAACCATAATGGGGTTGATCTATACGAGAGCACGATATTTGTAGACAGTTTATATAACTTGCTTGAGGGTACAATTACCCTTTTTCAAAGAATTGATAGTGGATATGTGCGAATAGCAACTAATGTCTTGAAAGCGGATGGTACAAGAGCAACAGGAACTTATATCCCTAATAATTCTCCTGTTGCCGAATCTATCAACCTGAGCAAAACATACTACGGAAGGGCATTTGTTGTAAACGAATGGTACACAACGGCATATGAACCAATAGTGCTCAATGATGCAGTGATAGGTATGATTTACGTTGGCGATAAGGAAAAGGATTTGGCTGAACTTAAACGAATCCTTTATACCCTCAGAATTGGAAAGAGTGGCTACCCCTTTGTTTTCGATCGAAATGGGAATATGATCATTCATCCAGAATTCGAAGGTGAAACTTGGAATGATTCAACTTTTCTGACTCAGATAAAAAGTTCTCCGCAGGGTGTTTTCTTTCACAATCACAATAAACGTGAAAAAACCATAGCCTATAATTATTTCCCTAACTTTGAGTTGTATATAGCAGCATCCATAGACAAAAAAGAAGAGAAAAAAGAGTTTATCCAGAAAGCTATTTTGGGTTCAAGCATTGTGGGAATTATTGCAATCGTTCTACTTTCGGTATTTCTTTACCTATTTACTACAGATCGAATTTACCGATTCTTTACCCAGCTAAAACTATCGGAAAAAAAGTTGGCATCGGTTGAATTGGCACTGAAGCAATCCGAAAAACTGGCTGCCATGGGGCAGATATCTGCTGGTATAGCTCACGAGTTAAACAATCCATTAGGTGTAATTACCATGTACAGCAACATCCTCCTGGAGGAACTGGGGGAATCTAGCCCTCATTTCAAGGATGTGGAACTGATCGTTGAGCAGGCAAACAGGTGCAAGAGCATTGTGAGCGGTTTGCTCAACTTTGCCAGAAAAAATAAGTTGAACCCACAAGAAGTTAACATTATTCACTTTGCAAAGCGCAGCTTAGAATCAGTTGTTATCCCTAGTAATATTAACGCTGATGTGCTGGCAAACATTAATAACCCACTGATTAATCTGGATGCCGAACAGATGATGCAGGTGTTCACAAATCTTGAAAAGAATGCTGTTGAGGCCATGCATAATGGAGGAATGCTTACAATTAATATTGAGGGAAACGATAGCACGGTTACCATTTCATTTTATGACACTGGTATCGGTATTGCTGAAGAAAATCTTGAGAAACTATTTACTCCTTTCTTCACTACAAAGGAAATGGGGAAAGGAACCGGATTGGGACTAGCCCTAGTGTACGGTATAGTGAAGATGCACAAGGGAAAAATCGAGGTTGAATCGAACAGCGATCCCAGTAAAGGTGAAACAGGAACAACATTTATATTAACTTTACCAAGAGTAAGTTAGAGTGGAGAGATAAAAAGTTGATAACAGAAAACCCAATCAATCAATCAATCAATCAATCAATCAATCAATCAATCACTTTACCCATGAGCACCCTTAAACTACTAGTTGTTGACGATGAGCCCGGAATAAGAGCCGGCGCCGAACGCGTGTTAAGAAACTTCTCCGTGGGATATCCCTTTATGGAAGAGGAGTTTACGTACGAAATTATTGAAGCCGAAACCGGTGAGAGAGCAATTGAAATCATCGAATCCACGCCCATCGATATCATGCTACTCGACAATAAGTTACCAGGTATTGATGGCATTGAAGTGCTCGAGTACGTGAAGAATAAGGAGTACGATATCTCGGTGATGATGATTACTTCCTATGCATCGCTGGATCTTGCCGTAAAGGCAACCAACATGGGAGCGTTCAACTTTGTACCCAAGCCATTCACGCCTCAGGAACTCAGGACTTCCATCGAGAACATCACCAAAAACCTTTTCCTGAAACGTATGACCCGCCAGATGCGGCAGGAGGGAAAGCAGAATCAGTTCCAGTTCCTCTCGGTGCTATCACATGAGCTCAAGTCGCCCATCAACGCTGTTGAAGGCTATATCAAGATTATGCTTGAAAAGCAGGCGGGCGATTCCATCGATGATTACAAGGTTATGCTCGTACGCTCCATTGAGCGTTTAAAGGGTATGCGAACATTAATTCTGGATCTGCTCGACCTGACAAGAATCGAGTCAGGAAAGAAGGCGCGCGACATCCGAAAGATCGATCTCCGGGAAATTTCCAAAACCGTTGTCGATACCGTTGAACCGCTTGCCATTCAGAGAAATGTGAAGGTGCACCTCGACGTGGAGGAGAATACATACATCAATGCCGATAGCAACGAAATGGAGATAATCCTCAATAACTTTGTTTCCAATGCGGTGAAGTACAACAAGGAGGGAGGAGAGGTCTTTGTCAGCATTACAAAACCGAATGATCACTATATAATAACCGTTGAGGATACTGGTATTGGTATTAGCGAACAAGATCAGAAATTGCTTTTTCAGGATTTTATGAGGATAAAGAATACACAAACCAAGAACATTACTGGTAGCGGGTTAGGTTTATCCATTGCTAAGAAAATGGTGGAACTGTATAATGGAACCATAGAAGTGAAAAGCCAACCCGACGTGGGAACCACTTTTACGATTCGAATTCCAGCATAGGTTTTTTTATAATCATTTTAAATTGCTTTGATTCATTGAAAAAATGATTTCAAGGCCAGAATTGTTATTTATTTATTTCTATTTTTGACCAACATAAATCTTAGTGTTAATCAATGTTTTTTAGTTAAAGTTCTTTTATTCAATAGTTTATATTGTTAAACCAAAAATCTTAATAAGGATATGGAAGAGAAGAAAAAGATTCTCATTGTTGATGATGACATCGATGTGATTACCGTACTAGAAGCTATTCTCAAAAAGGAAGGCTATGAGGTTTACTCAGCAATGAATAAGAAGGAAGGCATTGAAATGCTCCGAAAGGTTAACCCCAACCTTGCTATTCTTGATGTTATGATGACTACTCATTACGAAGGTTTTGAGTTGGCTCAAGAAATTCTCAACAACCCTGAATTTAAGGGTATTCCTTTCCTAATGCAGTCCTCCATCGATATCCTTGTTACATCAAACGTGAGCATTCAGGCAATGGCCAGAGAATATCGCCAGAATCCAGAGTATAAGGATCTTCAGGTTCTCCTCCTAAAGAATGTTACCGATGGAACCGCTGGAATCGACTACAGGGCAGAGGATGGAAAATCCCATTTCTTCCCTGTTCGTGGGTTTATCCGTAAACCGGTAGATGCTGAAAGGATACTACCCGAAATCAGGAAGCACATTAGGTGATCATTGTAGCTATTCAAAACTAGATGACTTTGCATAATCAACCAATTTTTACTGATGAAATGATATAATAATTCATAACCTATGTTACAAAACTATCTAAATTATATGAATTGCTGATAAAGCCCAGTACTTGAGCCAGTTGTATTTCATATTGAATTACGGTTAATATTTGTACTTATTTGAATATTTCACGTGTTTTATTAGTTGAAAATTAACTTGTAAATTTATAAAATGGGAGGTAAAGATGGAAAAGCAAGTAGTACTTTCTGTAAAATGTCCCCATTGTGGCAAATCCTTTATGGACGAAAGCCACCAAGTGAATGGACAATCGGGAATTAAACTCAACATTGAAACCGATCATGATCGGGGGATCATTTGGCTTTGTGCAATTTATGGATGTTTTACCCATAAAACAGATATCGAATTGAAGGAAGAAGAGCTTGTCAATTTCTTCTGCCCACATTGCAAAAAATCCTTGCTTCGGGATATTTCTTGCAAAGAATGTAATGCACCAGTTGTTGGGATGAATATTGTTAATGGTGGCAAAGTTAACATCTGCTCGCGTAAAGGATGCTCTAACCATTACGTAATCTTTGAAGATTTGAACGATGCCCTAAAACTATTCTACGATAAATTTGACACATATCTGTAATGATAAATCGTTAGCTTAGTGAAAGTCCTATTCCAAAACATACGCAACGAAACATCTTTTGAAAAAGTTGATATGGGATTCGTTTTGGCAAAGCTCATAGTTTTCAAAGTTTTGGAATTAGGCTGTACAGGATATGATGTTGAATTGGGTAGTTTCTCGGTAACATCATATATTGAAGTTTTAATTTGATTTCAAGAGAGCATATTTTTGCGTAATGGATATTCGACAAAAAATATAGTTAATCAAAATGAATTGCTGAAAATTTTAATAGAACTTTAAATAATATTGCCAACTAATTTTAAATCAACAACATGAAGGACAGGATAATTAGTATCATTAAGACCTACGAGAAGGATGCAGAACGGTTGATGGACATCTTACTTCAGGTTCAGGCGGAGTTTGGCTGTGTTTCCGATGAAGCAGTTACAGTAATTGCCGATTCTTTAGATATATCTGAGGTTGATGTTATTCAGACCCGATCGTTCTATCATTTCTTCACTGCCAAACCAGTGGGCAAATACGCTGTTTATTTAAACAACAGCGTTGTTTCCCAAATGATGGGTATGGAAGAAGTAGCCGATGAGTTTGAGAAACAAACTGGAGTTAAATTTGGAGAAACCACATCCGACAGCCTCATCGGCCTTCGCTATACCGCTTGTATAGGTATGAGCGATCAGGAACCAGCAGCCATTATAAATTCGGTTGTTTTTACAGATTTAAATCGCGACAAGGTTAAGAAGCTGATGGCCGATATGCGGGTAGGTAAGTCTATTCAGGAAATGGTAACAACCTTTGGCGATGGCAACAACGCAAACCCTCTGGTTAAGGCCATGGTAAAAAACAATATCCGCAAAGCCGGACCGGTTTCCATGGGTGAGTATTCATTGGGCGTTGGCTTAACTAAATCTCTGGGGATGGACTCTAAAGCCGTGATCAACGAAGTTAAGGAGTCGAAGCTACGTGGACGAGGAGGTGCAGGGTTCCCCACGGGAATGAAGTGGGATTTCTGCTCCCGCGAGAAAGCCGAAAAGTATGTGCTTTGTAACGCCGACGAAGGCGAACCCGGTACATTCAAGGATAGGGTTCTACTCACCGAGCGTGCCCAGATGCTCTTTGAGGGTATGGCCATTGCTGGTTATGCAATCGGATCAAATCAGGGAATTCTGTACCTCAGGAACGAATACCTTTACCTTAAAGCTTACCTGGAGAATGTGCTCACCGAGATGAGGGCAAAGAACCTGTTGGGCAAAAACATTCAGGGGAAAGGATTCGATTTTGATATCAGGATTCAGATGGGCGCAGGAGCCTACGTCTGCGGCGAAGAATCGGCACTTATTGAGTCGGCCGAAGGGAAACGCGGCGAGCCACGTAACCGACCGCCATTCCCCGTGCAACGTGGTTATAAGAACAAACCCACCATTGTGAACAATGTGGAGACATTCTGCTCCGTTGTCAAAATAATCGAGAAGGGAAGCGGCTGGTATACTTCGTTGGGAACATCCGAATCGGCTGGTACCAAGTTGTTGAGTGTATCGGGCGACTGCAAAAACCCCGGAGTTTACGAGGTTGAGTGGGGCATGAGCATTGATGAACTCCTTAAAATGGTTGGTGCAGATGATGTTCAGGCTGTTCAGGTGGCTGGACCATCGGGAGTTTGTATTCCCCCAAGCCAGTTCAATCGAAAAATTGCTTTGGAAGATCTTCCAACTGGAGGTTCAATGATCGTTATTGGTAAGAAAAGGGATATCCTCAAGGACGTTGTGCTCAACTTCATGGAATTCTTTGCCGATGAATCCTGCGGTTCATGCGTAACCTGCCGATCGTTTAACATGATTCTGAAGAACTCTGTGAATAAGGTTATCGACGGTAAGGCCATTAAGAGAGATCTCAATGATATGCTAGCTTGGGGAGAGATCCTCCGCAAAACAGCACGCTGCGGACTAGGTCAAACATCCTCAAATCCGGTTCTTACCACCATTAAGAATTTTAAAGAGATCTACGAATCTAGGGTGAAAGACATGGATTACATCAGTGATTTCGATATCCATAAGTCGGTTAAGGAATCCTGCGAGGTTGTTGGTCGTAGCGCAAATATTCACGAATAGTTTAGTAATCAAACAAATCCAATTAATATGAGTGAAATTGTTAAATTCACGATTGATGGCAAGGAATGTCAGGGAAAGAAGGGGCAACTCCTGGTTGATGCCGCTACCGACAATGGTATATATATACCCGTTCTTTGTCACATGAGAGATCTCATACCTGCTGGGTCGTGCAGAGTATGTACCACAAAAGTAAACGGCAGGTTTGTTGCTGCATGCACAACCCCAGTTGAAGAGGGCATGGAAGTAGAGAATAATACAGATGAACTTACCGATCTTCGCAAGGCAATAGTAGAGATGCTGTTTGTAGAGGGAAACCACTTCTGCCCATCGTGCGAGAAAAGCGGAAACTGCGACCTTCAGGCATTGGGTTACCTTTACCAGATGATGGTCCCCCGTTTCCCCTACACATTCGAGCAACGGCCCATTGATGCAACCACCCCCAAAATTTTCCTTGAGAGGAATCGTTGCATTTTCTGCAAAAGATGCGTAAGGCTGATTAAGGATGAGAAGGGTAGAAGCATATTCGCATTCAAAGGAAGAGGCGAAACCCTAGAGATAAACATCGACAGGAAACTGGCGGCTACTATGAGTGATGAACTGGCCCAAAAGGCCATGGATATATGCCCCGTTGGCGCAATCCTTCGCAAAGAAGTGGGTTTCTCTACTCCTATCGGAAAGCGTAAGTACGACAATGTGCCCATTGGCTCAACTATTGAAAACAAAAAAGTATAACATAAGGAGGGATTAAGTTATGAGTAAACCCATTGTAGCAACAACTTCACTTGCAGGATGTTTCGGATGTCATATGTCGATTCTGGATATTGATGATAGAATACTGCAGCTTATCGACTTGGTGGAATTTAACAAGTCGCCCATCGATGATATCAAAACCTTCACCAAGCAATGCGATATTGGTATCATTGAGGGAGGATGCTGTAATAGCGAAAACGTCCATGTTCTTAAAGACTTTAGGAAGCACTGTAAGATACTGATCTCCCTAGGTGAATGCGCAATCATGGGAGGTTTGCCCGCCATGAGGAATGGTATTCCTGTTAAGGAATGTTTAGAGGAAGCCTATCTTAACGGACCAACAGTTGGGGATAATGCCGAAAGAATTCTCCCCAACGATGAGGAACTCCCTATGATTCTCGACAAGGTTTATCCTTGCCATGAGATCGTTAAGATTGACTACTTCCTACCCGGTTGCCCGCCACGAGCCGACCTGATTTGGAACGCGGTTGTTGCGCTTGTTACCGGAAAACCTATGGATGTACCCTACGAATTAGTTAAATTTGATTAGATCAAAAGAGAGAAACAATGGCACAAAAAGTAACAATAGAACCCGTAACTAGGGTCGAAGGTCACGGTAAAGTAACTATCCACCTCGACGATATGATGAACGTGGCGCAAACCCGTTTGCATATCGTGGAGTTCAGGGGATTTGAACGCTTTGTTCAGGGACGTCCTTACTGGGAAGCACCAGTGCTTGTACAGCGCCTATGCGGTATTTGTCCCGTTAGCCACCATCTGGCAGCTGCCAAAGCGCTCGATGTAATTGTTGGAGCAGGTACCGGTGATGGATTAACTCCAACCGGTGATAAGATGAGACGGCTAATGCACTACGGCCAGATGTTCCAATCACACGCATTGCACTTTTTCCACTTGGCTTCCCCCGATTTCCTTTTGGGCTACGATGCCGATCCCGCCATCAGGAACGTGATTGGTATAGCCATCAATTTCCCAGAATTGGCAACTCAAGGAGTTCTGATGCGTAAGTTTGGACAGGAAGTTATTGCGGTTACCGCTGGAAAGAAAATTCATGGTACCGGTGCAATACCTGGTGGCATCAATAAGAACCTCACCATTCAGGAGCGCGATACTTTGTTGAAAGGCGCTGATCCTCTGAACATCGACAAAATGATCGAGTGGTCCGATGCAGCCGTTCAGTTATTCAAGGACTACTACTTGAAAAATCGTGCATTTGTTGACGATTTTGCCTACTTCCCATCCAACCATCTCAGCCTAGTAAGGAAAGATGGCGCCATGGATCTGTATCACGGTGTCCTGAGGGCAGTTGATGCAGAGGGCAAGAAAATCCTCAATGATGTTGACTATCAGGAGTATAATAAATACATTGAAGAGGAGGTTAGGTCGTGGAGCTACATGAAATTCCCATATCTGAAACATCTTGGTAAGGAAAAAGGATGGTACAGGGTTGGTCCTTTGGCCAGATTAAACACCTGCGACTTTATCCCTTCCCCCAAGGCACAGAAGGAGTTCGAAATCTTTAGAGCTCATACCAATGGAAAGCCTAACAACTATTGCTTGCACACACATTGGGCACGCCTGATTGAGCTGCTGCACTCAGCTGAGGTTATGAAGGAGCTGCTCTTGGATCCAGATCTTCAGAAGAACGATTTGGTAGTGAAGGGTAAGAAGGGGAATGAGGGTGTTGGCCTTATCGAGGCACCCCGTGGAACCCTTTTCCACCACTACAGGATCGATAAGAACGATCAGATTGAAATGGCTAACCTTATTGTTTCAACAACAAACAATAACGAACCCATGAACCAATCGGTGAATTTCGTTGCTAAAAAGATGATGAACGGTCAGAAGGAGATAACCGAGCCCATGAAGAATGCCGTTGAGGTTGCCATCAGAGCTTACGATCCTTGCCTGAGCTGCGCAACCCATGCCCTGGGCAAAATGCCTCTCGATATTAAACTTTGCAACTCGAAGGACGAGGTTATTGATCACTACAGGTCATAACAATAATTATTGATTTATGGAATAGTCCGTCGCTTTTTGGCGGACTATTTTTTTTCAACCACTATACTCTATGGATAAGATTTTAGTATACGGGTACGGAAACCCCGGAAGGCAAGACGATGGAATTGGGTCACGTTTTGTCGAATTGATGGATAGCTGGATTGTGCAGAATGGATATTCGCACATTAAAACAGATTGTAACTATCAGCTTAATATTGAAGATGCTGCATTGATAGCGGATTACGATAAGGTGTATTTTGTTGATGCTTCCATTGTTCCTGAAATAGAGAGTTTTAAACTTGAAACTGTTGAGCCAAACAACGCCACCATCGAGTTCACTATGCATGCGGTATCGGTTGCTTATGTTGTCGATTTATGTCGTAAGATTTATGGAAAACAACCACAGGCATACGTGCTACATATAAAAGCTCACGAATTTGATTTTAAGGAAGAACTGACTGAGAAAGCAAACGAGAACTTGCTTCTTGCGTTGGATTTTTTGAAGGGGATTCTTATTAAACAGTAAGTGATCATATATCATTTTCAAATAATCAATATCTGGTTTTAAAAGTTTTTTTTTGTGATTGATTCATTTTTTTCTTTGTTATGAACGTAGGTTCATTACCTTTGTGGTAAAGGAAAAAAGTAATGGTTCGGCCGTTAAAGAATCGGACAGTAAGTGGTCCCCCTAAAATGGTGGGCTTTAAACCATATGGCATTTATCTGAATGCCAAGAAACCCTTAAGGTTAAAATTTGAGGAGTACGAGAGTATTAACCTTGTGTTGCACAAAAATCTTTCGCAGGAAGATGCAGCGGCAGAGATGAGAGTTTCCCGGCCAACTTTAACCCGAATCTACAACAAAGCTCTAAAGATAATTGCCAAAGCACTTGTTGAAGGAAGAACCATTGAAATTGAGGGTGGAAATTATCAGCTTGATGATGATTGGTACAGGTGTAAGAAGTGCTTTAAACTGATTCAAGGAATCGAAAGCCACATTAAATGCGAGAACTGCACGTCCTATAACGAATCTGAACTGATTAATCTGAATAGATTATAATATTTTTCAAATGGCTGAAATGAGGCATTTTCCAGTAATCGATGAATCTAAATGCACTAGGTGTGATACCTGCATCTTAGTGTGTCCAACAAATGCAATTTACAAGCAAACAAATTATTCGTGTTCGAGGTGTATGAAGTACTGCATTTCGATGGATGTACCCTGCCAACCACACTTTTACGTTTTTGACTACGATATCTGCGATGCATGCGGTAAATGTATTGAGAGTTGTCCCGCAAATGCAATCAGCTGGAAAAAGAAAAAAAGGATTGAAGTTATTATACCTCATATGTTATAACCCAAAGAATACCATTCCTGCTCCGCAGAGCAGAATAGTAAAACCTGCCAGGGCATGAGTGTAACGCTCAATTTTTTTCAACGGGATAAAATTAAGCCCCTTGATACTTAGTAAAACCATGGTGAGCATTGTGCCAATGGTGACCACAGTGAAAAGAACGGTAACTGCTATCAACAGTAAGGGGTTGTTCTCTGCCGCAGGGTACATTACCAGTGGAATTAGTGGTTCACAGGGACCAAAAACGAAGATTGTGAAAAGTATCCAGGGGGTAACGCTCATCTTATCTTTTTTTTCGTGAACATGAACATGTTCTGCATGATGTGAATGCTCGTGTTCGTGCGGATGACCATCAGCATGGTAATGTAGATGCTTGTGTGGCTTGTTTCGAATTGCTCTGAAAATTCCCCAAATAAAGTATATAAAACCGAAGCCTAAAAGAAGGAGTGAAATAATGCTTCCCCTTTGCTCTTCCCAAAGTTCAATACGGCTCACGGCAATACCAAGTGCTATCCCTGCAAAACCAAGTATAACGGAACTGCCAACATGTCCAAGTCCGCAAAGCGCTGTAAACCAAACTGTTTTTTGCATGCTCCAGTTACGTGCCTTGGCAATCACAACGAAAGGTAGGTAATGGTCGGGACCTGCAAGTGTGTGAATAAATGCTATTGATAAGGTGGTAATGAGCAAAATGGTTGTTTCTGATGTCATTTTGTGTTTACTTTTTTATTGGTTAGGTATATTCGTTGCAAAGGTTATACGTAGTATCTATTTATCTTTTGTGCGAATGCCGTTACCATCAAGAACTTTGTAGTTGGTTCCTGCACATTCAAAGCAAAGTACGTCGGTTTCATCTTTTATTGTTCGGGTTGCCATTGTGCTCTCACCGCAAATTTTACAGATATGGCTGTCGTGAATTTTGGCATACTGTGGAATTTCCACATTAACGCTTTTAGTATCGAATAGCTTATCAAAATCAATGGAGAGAGTGCCAAAGGCTCTTTTGAGAGCCTTTTTGCGGTACTGAGCCATCAGTTTCGTGTCACGGTTCTGCTCCTGAACCACTTTCTGGTAAAGGTTCTGAAAGTCGGTGAATGATTCCCTGATTACCTGCTGTGAGTTGGGCTTGCTGCTAACCCTAATCCCCTTGCCATCCCTACGGGTAAGGGTGAATGCGGTTTTACCTAAATCTTTAAAAATTAACGCATTATTCCCAAAGGAACAACCTGTAACGTATTGAATACCATCGGAAAAACAGTTGTTGGTTTCGGTGATGGCAAGCAGATCTTCCATGCCATCCGATTCGGCTTCGAGGTAATTCATGGCGTAAACCGCAGCCATTATTCCCATGGCTAATCCTGGACAAAAATGCCCGTGCATCTGAGCTGCCTTAATCATCAGCGATTCGGTTCGCTTGGCGTGAATCTCATTGCGGATATCAATTCTGGGGCTGCTTTTAAGTTTGTCCTGATGAACGGGATTATTATCATACTCGTAGGCAAAAAGCGATGTATCGCAATTCTTGATGTCAATTACTGGCGTTCCGTTTATGGCATCAAGTCCCTGAACATTAAGTGTATTGCCTTGCCTTTCGATCAGTTTTACCGTGGTTACACCGATAAGATTTGGTCGCTTTGGACTACGGCTGGCGAACGAGCCACGTTGTATCCCGGGGTACGACTGGGTGTCGGTTTGGAGCTTGGTTTCCGACTTATGGAAGTAGAAAATAATATCGATGTAGCTATTCTCCTCGATTCCGAGAAGTGCATCGCTGTATTCGGGGTAAATCTCAATAGTGCTTGGTAATTCCTTTATTTTCCTGTAGTCCAACGGCTCGTCAATGCCATTCCGAACTATTCCAATGGATGAAAACTCAAATTTACTCATTGATTGCTGGTTTTTTGCTGCGAATCGACCGCACCAACGGGAATAACATGCATGGTTGTATCGCTGGTTACAATTTTAACCCTTACGTCGTATAGCTTTTCGATGTACTGTTCAGTGATTATCTCGTTTCCGCCGAATGCAAATATTTCTCCTTCCTTTAGCATCATTATATGCGAAGCGTACCTCATTGCCAGGTTGATATCATGAATTGCAATTACAACGGTAAGGCCTTTGCTGCAAAGCCCTTTAAGCAAATCCATAATTTCGATGGTATGTCTTATATCTAAATTTGCCGTTGGTTCGTCGAGAAGTAAGATTTCGGGTTGTTGAGCCAGCGCACGCGCAATGTAAACCATTTGCTGCTGACCACCGCTAAGCTTATTTATATCCTTTTGTGCAATGTCATTGATGTTTAGTTGGTTGATTACCTGCGAAGTAATCTCAAGATCGTTTTTCGATGGTTTCCAGCTGATGTAGGGTTTTCGCCCCAGGAGTACGGTATCGAAAACGCTTACAGGCACTTGCCCGTTCCTATTCTGGGGAATATATGCCAGCGTTTGCGCTAATTCGTTAACTTGAAGATTATTAATGTTTAAATCTGAAATAAGGATTGCTCCCTTTTTTGGTTTTAAGATTCCGGTAATGCACTTGATTAAAGTACTTTTTCCCGATCCATTTGGCCCCACAAGGGCCACAAAGTCGCCTTTACTGATGTTGCATCCAATATCTTTCAGTACGGGTGATCCGTTGTAGCTGAACTCAATATTTTGAATGGATATCTTCATAAAGTTTTTTTATGTCCAGTAGGTTCTATTTAATCCTTTTACCAGAAGAAATAGAAAAAGCGGAGCTCCAAGAAAGGAAGTAAGGATTCCAACGGGCAGAACCACCGGAGCAATAATTGTACGTGCAAGAGTATCGGATGCCAGCATAAATAAACCACCAAACAATGCCGAAGCAGGTATCAGAAACTGCTCATCGCCGCCAATGATTCGACGAATGATATGTGGAACAACCAGTCCCACAAATGCAATAACTCCATAGAACGAAACCACAACGGCAGTAGCAAGCGACGCCACAACCATTCCCATTAATCGAGCTCGTCTTACGTTTATTCCCAGACTTTTGGCATACTCATCGCCCGATTGAAGGGCCTTGTAGTTCCATGTATTCTGAACGAAGAATGAAAGTGAAATCAGCACAACAGCAAGAAGTATTATGATGTTCTCCCAGTTTGCTCGCCCTAAATCCCCGAAGGTCCAGAACACGATTGATGCCAGCTGAACGCTGTCGGCAAAGTACTGCATTGCCGAAATGCCCGCCCCGAAAAGCGAACTTAAGATTATTCCGGCCAGGATAATAATTTCGGGACCGGCACCACGGTAGCGTGAAAGTGACAGAATCACAGCTACTCCGATAAGGCTGCAAAGGAACGCCGAAGTTGCCAGGAAGTAAGGATTGCTGATGGTAGCCATATCGTTTGATCCTGCATAGCTGCTTCCTGCGCCAAAAACCACAATGGCCAAGGCGGCACCAAAAGCTGATGCGCCTGATATTCCCAGCGTAAATGGCGATGCCAGTGGATTTCGGAGCAGGCTTTGAATCACCGCTCCCGACACAGACAGAGCCATTCCAGCAAGTATCGCCCCAAAAACGCGTGGCATGCGAACGTTTACAACAATTTGTTTTACAAAATCCGATGATCTCCCCAAAACCAGATCGGCAATCTCACCTAATCCAATTTGAGCAGAACCCATTGCCAGTGAGATTATTACCAATACGAACAGAGCAACCAGAACAAAGAGTAGAAACAGAAGTTTGTACCCTTTGTTTTTTTGATATTCTACAATTACATTGCTCTGATTCATGGACTAAAGTTCTGGTTGCTGGAATGGCGAAGTGGTTAGTATTGAATCGATTGTTATATGCTTTGAGTAGAAAAGCGAGAGCACTTCGTCTGCTTTTTTTTCAATCTCCAAATCTACAAATTGTTCGGGAAATATTGTCTTCCCAACAAACCATGCATTCAACATCACATACTCGTAGTTGGTGGCGTAGTTGTTGTAGGGTAGTAGTGTGAATACATTTCTGTTTGCCACTGCTTTAAGCGATTTTCGCAAGGCGGATTTAGTTTGTAAATCCTGAATTGCCAGCCCCAATCCCGATTGATCGATAAAGATATAATCGGGATTCCATTGCATTAGCTGCTCAATATCAACAAAAGTTCCCTTGACATGCGACGATAAACGTTTATCGATTGATGATGCAACGTTATATGCATTGGTAAAAACAAACGGTGCATAATGGGGATGGGTGGCAGCAATTCCGAATGATGCGCTATACGATAGCCCTCCCACGTAAACCGATGGGCTACTTTTACTTACAGTTTCAGTCCTTTCGTGCAAATCTCTTGTCATTTCCTTGATGCTATTAACCAGCACTTTAGCTCTTTCTTCCTTGCCAATAATCTTCCCAATCAGGTTAAAGGAAGAAAAAAGTGTGTCGCTGGCCGTACCCAAGTCTCTGCATTCCAGGGTTATAATAGGAATCATTGTTTTTTTGCTGAGTGCATCAGCATCTTCAACCGTAGTATAGGTTAAAAATATTACCTGTGGTTGAACACCGATAATCATCTCGGCATCCCCGCCCATTGCTGGTCCAACTGAAGGCAGATCAAGCAGTTTAGGATTGGCTTTCATGTATGGCTTGTCGGCTCTTTTCTCATTCTCCTCAATTCCAACCACAAATTCAGCAGCATCCATGTAGCAGAGCAGGCGGAGTGCGCCTGCTCTAAGCCCTACAATTCTCTCCACTTTTGTTGGCACAACTACCTTACGACCAAGCATATCGGTTACTTCGTGCGTTTCATTTTTTTTGGTTTGTTCGGTGCCTGTGCACGAACCCAAAAGCAGAATTACTGCTAATGAAATGATTTGAAGAAATTTATTTATATATGAAATTAATACCATTGCTTAGAAATTTAGGCCAAGCCTTGTGGTAATAAGCCTTCCTGGTGAAATAAAGTCGATTGCTTCGATATGCTTATCGTTTAAAATATTCTGAATATCAACTGAGATGTTAAGTTTTTTGCGGAATGTTTTTGAGAGCTGCAAATCGAAGGTTACGTAGCTGTCAATTGCCACGTTGTTGGCATCATCGCCAAACTGTCCGCCCTTGTAGAAGGCTCTTGTAGAAATGTTTACATAGGGATTCTTCCAGAATACCGAAAGGGATGCTATATGTTTTGGTGTATATGTTAGGTACTTATCTTCAAGTTCTGGTCTTTTGGTAAAACCCACAATTCTGGAATCGGTGAATGTGTACGAAGCTAATACCCAAAAATCTTTCATCAGGTTATAGTCAATTTCGGCTTCAAAACCCTTAATGTCAACATTAGTAACGTTTTCCCTTCGGTAAATGGGACGGTTAAAAAGACTATCGCCGGTTGAAACGTAGTAGAGAAAATCTTTTCCTTTTGTAATAAATGCTGATGATGAAATTTTTAGGTTCTTCATTGGAAAGGCATCGAATCCAATCTCGTAGTTGTTAATCGATTCGGGTTCCAGCTCTGGATTGGCGTACTTTGGACCAACCCACATCCAACCTGTTCGGGTTAAATCATCAAGGATTGAAGCTCTAAAGCCGTGAGAGTATGATAAGTATCCACTAAACAGTTCAATAAAATTAAGGCGCACACCAGCCCTTGGTGATAGCTTTGTCCATGTATAATCATTCAGTTCAGGAATTGTGTTCCATGGGTCGGTAGTGTAGTAATCGCCATCGGTAAAGGTTACACGGTCGAATCGCAAACCGGTAATCAGAATTATCCTTTTATCCAGCATGGAGTGCTCGTCCTGAATGTAACCTGCCAGGGTGTTAAGTTTTCCGGCGTTAAAAATGGTGTCGTATGGAGCGGTTTGGTAGTAATCGCCACCGCTTATGCTGCCGACTTTATATTCGAATCCTCCCGTAAAAGTATTGCTCTCGGCAATTTTTTGGTTTACGTTCAGAAATCCGCCCATATCTTTTCTGAACGAGTTCACATCGTAACGGGAGTAATTAGCGCCACGCATCCTTTCGTTGATGTCGTAGTAGTTCTCAAGTTGATAGAATCCATTCAGGGTATATGAAGTGGTTTGGTTTCCCCCTCTAATATTTCCGCGTACCAGATTGGTGTTGAAGTTGCGGTAGCATCCATCGGGTGCATAGATCTGGTAACCTTCACCCCTTTTATCCCTGAAAACATCGTACTGCATCTCCCAGTTTAACCATTTGCTATCGGTGTAGCCAACCCTTGCCGAAGCACCTATGGCCTCAAGGAAACGATCTGTATCATAAGGAGTTCTCTTATCATCCGGAACGCTGTTGTAACCATCGCTCTGGATGTAGTACTGCGAAAGGACACCGTAGTACCCGTTATCCGTCCTTATACGTACATTCAAATCCTGTCGCAGCGTATTATAGGTTCCGTAGCTAACACCGCTATACACCTCCTGTGGAGCTTTTGGTTTTTTTGTGATGATATTTATTACGCCACCCATGGCACTATTACCGTATAACGATGAGCCTGGACCTTTGAGAACTTCGATCCTTTCAACATCGTACTGGTTGATTCTGTTCCAGTTAACTCCACCCTCATCGGAAGTGTTGATGGGAATTCCGTTAAGCAGAACAAGGGTTCTCGCCTGCTCGTTACCCGATAGTCCGCGAATGGTAACCATAGGACGCTGGCTGTAAATGCCACTTACTCTATTCACATTTACTCCAGGCGAAAAACGAAGTATGTCATCGAGCTGCATGGTAACTGATGATTCGATGATTTCGGCCCGAATAACTGAGATTCTTGTGGGAATCTCCAGCGGATTTCGCTCGGACTTTGTTCCGGTTACCACAACTTCTTTCAGCTCGAAGTGCTGAATAGTATCGCTAACTTGTTGCGAAAAAACAGATGTAGCGCATAAAAGCAAAGCGATAAAAATGGAGTTGGTTTTCATAGGGTGTTAATAATTTTGTTATTCGTGTTACTTTAGGTTAAAAAAAATTACATATCAGTCATTACAAGTTTGCCGTGTTTAATTCCTTTGGTGGCGATGATTTTATCTGATAGTTCCAGCAATTTTTTTGCTTTTCCTTTAACAGCAATGGTTTCGAGACAAAGATCATGCTCAAGGTGCACATGAAGGGTCGATAGGATAAGATCGTGGTAATCGTGCTGTATCTGCATCAGTTTGTTGTTCAGCTCACGCTTATGATGATCGTAAACAATTACGATGGATCCGGCAACAACTTTATTCTCGTCGATTTTATCGGAGATAAGATTTGTTTTAATCAGGTGTCGGATGGCTTGCGAACGGTTGGGGAAGCTGTGCTTAACCACCATTTTATCGAGCTCATTGAGAATATCCTCTTCAAGAGAAACGCCAAATCGTTTTACCTGCATGTGTTACCTATTTTAAAAATGGTGCTACAAATGTAGGATTATTTTCTAATCATACAAGGATTGGTAAAATCTAAAAAATCAATGAAAATTGTAATTTTCTGAAATAAACAGTTCAACTGTTAATTCGAACTATTTCTTCCCTTTAAAAGTATCCGTTAACCACTCGTACCACTTGTCCATTCCTTCGCCTGTTTTTGCAGATACTTCGAAGAATTTGAGATGGTGATTTACTCTCAGGGCGTATTCCTTCACTTTTTCGATATCGAAATCGAGATAGGGTAGGAGATCGATCTTATTAATAATGCAGATATCGGATGTGTGGAACATGGTTGGGTACTTGATGGGCTTGTCCTCGCCTTCGGTAACGCTGATCACAACCACACGATGGGCTTCGCCCAAATCAAACATCGATGGGCAAACCAGGTTTCCTACGTTTTCGATGAACAGAACCGAACTATCGGACACGTTAAGTTTCTTCACAGCGGTGCTTATCATATCCGCATCAAGATGACAGCCATTTCCGGTATTTATCTGAATTACAGGAGCACCGGTCGACTGTATCCTCTGGGCATCGTTTGTGGTTTGCTGATCGCCTTCGATAACGAAGAAGGGAATTTTATCCTTTAAATGTGTAATAGTTTTTTCGAGTAGGGTAGTTTTTCCCGACCCCGGAGAGCTTACCATGTTCAGCGCAACGATATTCTTTGCATCGAAATAGCCCCGGTTGCGCTGGGCCAGCAGATTATTCTGCGACAGCACATCCTTTTCGATTTGAACTATTTTTGGCTGATGTGAGTGTTCATGTTCGTGTGGATGTGTGTGGAAATGCGTATGCACGTGTTCGTGATCGTGATCGTGTGTGTGCCCATGTTCGTGATCGTGTGGATGCGAATGGGCGTGGGAATGCGTATGGGGATGAGCATGATCGTGGTGATGATCGTGTGTATGGTCGTGGCCATGCTCATGGTTGTGTGTGTGTCCATGCTCGTGAGCATGATCCTGTCCGGGAATGGTGAATCTTGTTGGGTTTCCGGGTTGGTCGCATCCGCAGGTATCGCACATAGCTTTAGTTATTTTGGTTATACAAATTGTAATGCAAGTTAATCAATTTTTATGGATTTTATTTTTAGCTCTTTACCCTGAATAATATCGGAGTTGAATGAGTTGCACTGTGGGCAAGGGGTGTAATAGTCGCTTGTTTCGAATTCGCAGGAACAATCGTTACATTTTGCAATAGCATCAATGCGATTTATTACAAAGCTAACATCCTTCATCATCTCAGATTTTGGGGCGTTAGAGATGGCGAACTCCAATGAATCGAAGTCGATTCCACTTAACTCACCTATATCGAGTTCAATCTCGTGAACAACTTTTGCGTTGTTGTTAAGTGCACTCTCTTCGGCCACATCGAGTATGCTTAAGGTTACAGATAACTCGTGCATTGTTAACAGATTCGTGGTAGCTGCTCACCAGCTAAAGTATCAATAATTCTTTTTCCGCCAATGGATGTTTTTAGTATGGCCTTTCCTTGATGTGTATCAATTACTTCGCCAATGATTGCAGCATCTTTTCCCAACGGATTTTTTTTCATAATATCGATGGCTTTGGCAGCTGATTTCGAATCGACTACAACAACTACTTTGCCTTCGTTTGCAACGTAAAAAGGGTCGAAACCAAGTAGTTCGCAAATACCTTTTACTGCTTTGTTAACAGGAACTTTTGATTCATCGATTTCAATCCCAATGCCGTTTTGCGATGCCAGCTCGCTTAGAACAGTGCCAATGCCACCGCGGGTTGCATCCCTCATAAACTTCACATCACAACCTTCGGTTAGAATTTCTTTTATGAGATGGTTCAAACATGCGCAATCGCTCAGAATATTGGTTTTGAAGCTGCCAAAGTTTCTGGCGGCCATAATGGTCATGCCGTGATCGGCAATGGTTCCGTTAATTATAACAGCATCACCAACTGATATTCGGCTACCTGTGCTAATGGGCAAGAATTTTTGGTCAATTACACCAACACCCGAAGTGTTGATAAAAACCTTATCGCACTGCCCCCTGTTCACAACTTTAGTATCACCGGTAACAATTTTTACACCAGCATTTTTGGCTTCGGAAGCCATTGATATCACGATTTGCTCCAGGTCGCTAATGGAAAACCCTTCCTCGATTATGAATGATGCGCTTAAATACATTGGCGTTGCACCCGATACCGCCAGATCGTTTACTGTTCCGCACACGGCCAGCTTGCCGATGTTACCACCGGGGAAAAAGATGGGATCAACCACGTACGAATCGGTTGTTAGGGTGATGTTTTGGTGATCTATCGCCAGTATGGCTGAGTCGGTTTGCTGACTTAAAATGGGATTAGCAAAGTGTTTAACAAACAGATTTTTAATTAGTTCATTCGAGAGTTTGCCTCCACTTCCGTGTCCAAGCAGAATATTTTTTTCCATCATTTGCTAAATCTGAAATATGCGTTACAAGCTCCTTCGTGCGATACCATGCAAGCCCCAACGGGATTGGACGAAGTACAAACCTTTCCGAAGAGTTTGCATTGGCTGGGGTTTTTGAGCCCTTTAAGTATCTCGCCGCAGATGCATCCTTTCTCCTCTTTGGTTTCCTCCACTTCAACAGGAATCATCCTCTCGGCATCATAATCAGCGTATTTTTCATTAATACAAAGTCCGCTGTTGTTGAGTATGCCAAACCCACGCCACCAGTCGTTGCGAAGCGCAAACACTTCTCTCATCGCCTCCTGCGCCTTTATGTTTCCTTGTGGTGTGACGGCACGTTTGTACTGAATCTCAACTTCGAAGCGGTTTTCCATGATCTGCTTTGCAAGCATGTAGATCGACTGGAGCATATCAACTGGCTCAAATCCAGAGATAACACAGCCAACCCGAAATTTTTTAGGTAGATCCTCGTAAATGCTGGTTCCGGTAATTACGCTCACGTGCCCTGGAGCAATGTAGCCGTTAATGGTAACTCCTTCGTCGATAAGGGCTTCCATGGCAGGTGGCATGATCTTATGTGCGCTGAAAACAAAGAAATTTTTCAAATTTTCCTTTGCTGCGTTGATTATACCTGCTGCAGTTGGCGGGGCTGTAGTTTCGAAACCTATACCCAGAAAAATTACTTTTTTTGTGGGATTGCTTCTTGCAATTTGAAGCGCATCGAGTATGGAATAAACGATCCGAACATCGGCACCGCGACTTTTTTCAACATTCAGCGACGAAGTGGAACCGGGAACCCTGATCAGATCACCAAATGTTGTGATAATGGTATCTGGAAGTCGACTATAGGCAACAGCCTGATCGATATAGCTTTTGCTGGTAACGCAAACCGGACAGCCTGGTCCTGACAGCAACTTTATGGTTTTGGGAAGGAGCGAAGGAATACCAAATTTCTGTATTGCCCAGGTATGCCCTCCGCAAACCTCCATAAAGGCCATCTCGCGGGTGGCAATTAACGAAATCTTCTCAACCAGCAGCTCAACTATTTGCTTGTCGCGGAACTCGTCAATATATTTCATTCCTCAGTTGAGTTTTCGATTTCGCCAAGTTCCTTAAAAAGTTTGAGTGTTTCCAAAGCCTCCTCCTCACTGATCTTCTGAATGGCAAATCCGGTGTGAATTAGCACGTAATCGTTGGTGGTTACATCGTCGAGAAGTTGCAGCGAAGCCTCGTACTCGGTTCCACCCACCGAAACAGTCGCCATATCGTTATTTATTGAGATTACTTTTCCTGGAATGCTTAGGCACATAGTATTTTTCGAATTATAATGCGTTTGAAAAAGGTTTGCAAGATACGAAAAAAACACAAAAAAGTTGATTCTACAAAAGTCTGATTTCCAATCGTTTTGCTGCTATAACCAGTTGACCCAAAGCGATTCCGGCATCGTTGGTTGGAACTTTCGAGTGCGTGTAAACTTCGAAGCCGAGCTGAGCAAGAATCATTTCTGTGTTTTCAAGTAGATACTTATTCTGAAAAGTTCCACCCGAAAGAACAACCTTGTTGAGCTTGTGAGTATCCCTTATTTTACAAGCCCCATTTGCAATTACTTCAACCATTGTATTGTGAAATTTAGCAGAAATAATTTCTGTACCTACATTTTGCTGAATGTCATAAACTATCGCTTTAAAGGTTGGTGCAAACGAAATGGTTTTGTCAACCAAAAACTCATAGCTCTCTGTGCATCCTTTTTTAATAACCGACTCTAGTCGCATGGGAGCTTCAGCATGGAACTTGCTTTTGGTGCACAGGTTAACAAGAGCTGCAACAGCATCAAACAGCCTTCCCGATCCGGATGTTAGTGGGGAGTTTATCTTCCTATCAATTGCATCACAAAGGATATCAACCGATTGGCCTGGAGTATCTTTAAGAAAAGGAAGATTTAACTCCCAAAAACTTCTTCCATAGGTTCTGTAAAGGTACGAAACCGCCATTCTCCATGGCTCATCGGTAACTCTGTCGCCACCGGGCATGGGCATATACTCAAAATGAGTAATTCTGGAATAATCAGCCAAATCGCATACCATGAACTCGCTGCCCCAGATATTGTTGTCATCGCCTAAGCCAGTGCCATCGAAACTAATGCCAATAACCTTTTCGTCGAGTTTATGTTCTGCCATGCACGAAGTGATATGTGCATGATGATGTTGAACCTTAAGGTGTTTGATGTTGCTTTGTGCAGCGTATTGCGACGAAAGGTAATCGGGATGAAGATCGCTCACCAGCAGTTCTGGACTAAATCTGAAAAGTTTCTTAAACCGCTCAATGGTTTCGCAGAAAAAATCGTAGGTTTCAATATTCTTCAGATCGCCAATGTGCTGACTCATAATTGCCTGATTATCCTTACCTATGCAGAAGCAGTTTACGAGTTCGGCTCCGGTGGCAAGAATTCCTTCAACATTGGCATTCAGAGTTATGGGGGATGGAACGTAACCTCTCGATCGTCGCAAAATTCTTTCTTTACTGTTCACAACAGTTACCACCGAGTCGTCGGTTCTGTTGTGGATATCGCGGTTATAGGTTAAAACGGCATCAGCAATGCCCGAAAATTGCTTCAAAGCAAAATTGTTGTCTGTAATAATCGGTTCGTCGGATAGGTTCCCACTTGTAAGCACAATGGCTGGTAGGTTCAACTTTTCGAAAAGAAGGAAGTGTAAAGGCATATAGGGTAACATTGCGCCAATGGTGCTAAAACCAACGTTTACCGATGGAGCCAGCATTTTTTTCTGCTCCAGCAGAACGATTGACCTTCGGGCCGAAAGAAGTATGGATTCCTCCTTTACGCCTACGAAAGCAAATTTTTTTAGGGTTGAAATATCCGAAAACATTACGGCAAAGGGTTTGCCTTCGCGATTTTTCAGATTTCTTAACCTTGAAACGGCGTCTTCGCTCTGAGCATCGCACGAAAGGAAGAATCCTCCCAAACCCTTTACGGCTATAATCTTTTTATTTTGAATTAGTTTTGTAAGGGATTTTATAATTTCACTGGTTTTGGTAATGGTTTGGTTGCTGTAATGCAGTGTATATTGCGGTCCGCAGTTGGAACATGCAACGGGTTGAGCATGAAAACGTCGATCGTTAATATCAGTGTACTCTGCCTCGCACATTGGGCACATCAAAAAATCTTTCATTGTGGTTTTCTCCCTATCGTAGGGAAGATCCTGAATGATTGTGAAGCGCGGGCCACAGTTGGTACAGTTGATAAAGGGGTAGTCGATACGATTTGCCTGTTCCTTCATATCCCGAAGGCAATCATCGCATACGGCGATATCTGGACTAACGTTGGTTACTTTCTCTGAAAATGATTTGCTTTTGATGATGCTGAATTCAGAGAAATATTCCTTCTGAACTTCAATGATTTCAATAGATTCAATTTCCGAAGCAGGCGGTGCAGTTTGCTTCATATCGGATAAAAAACTGTTGAGAGTTTCTTGGGTGCAGGTAATTTTTATCGCAACTCCATCGTTTCGATTCTCAACCCAACCATGAACCTGATTTTTTGATGCAATTCGATATATAAAAGGCCTAAAACCAACGCCTTGAACAAGTCCCTTGATGTTAATGTGATAAGTTGAAATATTATTGGGTGATGAAGAAGAAAGCATATTTGGTATTTTAATTACGTGCAAAGTTAGCACTTTCAGCAATTACAGTATGCCCTACCGGCAATTAAAGAACTATAATTCAACATATCGTAATAATCATGTAGTTCAAATTATGAATTTTTATCTACATTCCCTACTTTTGATGTTTGGTGATTACTAGTGATGCGTTAACTTTTGAAAATATTTTACAATAATTTATACATCAACAATTTACAGTCGTTCTTTGATTTTTTGATTTGATTTGAAATGTAGCTTTGCAGGCTTAATTGTAAAGCTATGAATTCTGGTAAATATGTTTTTGCTCAACTGCTGCAGTTTGTTTCTCGGTATGAATTTGAAAAATATGTGTCTGCATATAAGGGCGATTTCAGAACAAGAGAGTTTAACTGCTGGAATCAATTTATTCAATTGTTCTTTGGACAATTAACCTCAAGGAATTCTCTTCGAGATATTTGCACCTGCCTTAAAGCCCATAGAAATAAGTTATACCATATAGGCATTAAGCAATACGTGAACCAATCAACGCTTTCAAGAGCGAATGAACGCAGGGATTTCAGAATATTTGCAGATTTTGGCAACTCCCTTATTCAACAGGTACGACCATTGTATGCAAAAGAACCGATTCCTAATGTAGACATTGATCATGAAGTTTTTGCATTGGACTCAACCACCATATCGTTAAGCCTTAAGCTATTCAGCTGGGCGCCAGGAAAGTACTCCAGAGGGGCTGTGAAAATCCATACCTTACTTGACTTAAGAGGCAGCATCCCATCTTTTATCTTGATTACCGATGGTAAATACCATGATAGCAATGCTCTTGACGTACTTACTCCCATACCCAACGCGATCTACATCATGGATAAAGCGTATATTGATTTTAAAGCGTTGTATCGCATGCATGAGCTGGGTGCTTTCTTTATCTCAAGAGCAAAATCTACCATGGATTACTCAGTGATTAAAAACAACCATGGCATAGATGAGAGTACGGGGTTAAGAAGCGATAAAATCATTCAACTCAAAGGATATAAGTCGAAGCAACTTTATCCAGAACCATTGCGGTTGGTTGAGTTTTATGACAAGGATAACGATGTGACCCTCGTTTTTTTATCAAATAATTTCGATGTTACAGCCCTTGAAATTGCTAACCTATATCGCAACCGGTGGCAGATTGAAACATTTTTCAAGTGGATAAAGCAAAACTTAACCATTAAAACCCTCTGGGGGCATTCCGAAAATGCTGTAAACATCCATATATGGGTTGCTATATGCACCTACTTAATTATTGCCAAAGTTAAGCATGCTCTAAAAAGCAAACACTCAATCTATGAAATCATGCAGATTTTAAGCATATCTGTATTTGATAAAACATCTATACGAGAATTGCTCACTGAATTTCAAACCAATCAAAATGTCAAAGCATAAAGAAATCTATTTAGTGACTAATATTTAACGCATCAGTAGTATTTGGTGATGACAAAATGCTCATCTAATTGCAAAAACTCTTTTACTGTTTCTTGATATACTAAAAAATCATATTTATATATGTTTCGTTTGATTTTAATTGTAGGTGCAGGAGGTTTTATTGGGACGGTTTCCAGATTTTTGATCTCCCGTTTTTTTCAAAACCATATACTATCATCGTTTCCATATGGGACGTTTATTGTAAATATGCTGGGATGTTTGTTAATTGGCATAATTTATGGGCTTTCTGTTAAAGGAAATCTGCTTAGTACAGAGATGAGACTTTTCCTTGCTGTGGGTCTTTGCGGTGGTTTTACTACTTTTTCGTCGTTTGCTAGCGAAAATCTTATCCTTCTAAAGGATGGGAATTTCTTTTACTTTGCATTATATACAGGCCTAAGCGTTTTTTTAGGGCTAATGGCAACCTATTTCGGAAACATAATCATAAAAATATTTTAACCATGGGAATGCAAGGAAATGCAAAACTGCTAAGGATATTTATCAGTTCAACCGATAAGTTCAAGCATGAACCTCTGTACCAAGTGATTGTATATGCCGCAAAGCGTTATGGGTTATCCGGAGCATCAGTCCTTAGGGGGGTAATGGGCTATGGATCAAGCAGTAGGGTCTATTCGCAAACCTACTGGGAGATATCTGATAAAGTGCCTTTAGTTGTAGAAATTATTGACGAGACAGAAAAAATTGAAAAGTTTACTGAAACTATCCTCCCATTTTTCGATAATATCAACAAAGGTTGCTTAATCACTGTCGAAGATGCTAAGATAATCCTGCAAAAGCAAGGTGGAAAGAAAAAAACCTAATGCGAAGTTAGCAGCATTTCTATATCTTCGTTAGCTTCACAGCCGAAAGCTTAAATGGCGCAATCCGGCTATATGGATCAAGTTCGTCTCTTGTTAGCCTGTTAACCTGAGCCTCGGTAAAATGCCAGGGCATAAAAAGTTCGCCCTCAAGCACTTCTTCGCTAACTTTAATAATGGTTTCGAGCATTCCCCTCCTTGACTCAACTTTAACCTTATCGCCATCATTAAAATTGAGCTTAACAGCATCATTAGGATGAATAAGGACAAAGGCTTCGTTTACAAAGTCGCGAAGCGCTTTGGTCCTACGGGTCATGGTGGCCGTGTGGTAGTGGTAAAGCAACCTTCCGCTATTTAGCATAAAGGGGTATTCATTATTAACCTTTTCTTTTTGTGGCTCGTATTCAACTGGGAAAAGTTTTCCCTTTCCGTTGGGCGTGTTGAACTTGTCCAAGTATAGTGTTACAGTTCCAGAATGATCGGGGGTGGGACAGGGCCACTGGATGCTTCCTTTATCAAGTCTTTGATGCGAAATACCTGCCATTATGGGTGTTACCTTGGCGAGTTCGTCAAAAATTTCTGCTTCATTCTTATATTTGGGCATTGGTTTACCCATTCGCTTTGCAATTTCGTGTACAATGCGCCAATCCTCCCGGGCCTCTCCCGGACATTCAACCGCTTTTCGAACCCTTAAAACCCTTCGGTCGCTATTCACAAATGTTCCGTTTTTCTCAGCCCATGTTGATGCAGGAAGTATCACATCAGCAAACGGTGTTGTTTCGGTGTGGAATATGTCCTGAACAACTACAAACTCCATTTTTTTAAGTGCTTTCTCTGTATGATTCAGGTTGGGATCACTAATCATGGGATTCTCGCCCATGATGAATATTCCTTTCACCTTGCCATCGTTTGCGGCCTGCATAATTTCAACTGTAGTAAGCCCTGGTTTGGGAGATAGTACTTCAAATGGTATGCCCCATATTCCGGCAACTTTCCTTCGGTTTTCTTCGTTGATTACAGGAATATATCCAGGGTAATTGGCTGGGGAACAGCCAACATCGGTTGCTCCCTGTACGTTGTTCTGTCCCCGGGGTGGATTTATTCCGCACCTTTCGCGCCCAACCTGACCTGTGATCAGCATCATGTTGATAAGGCTAAATACGTTGTGTGTTCCGGTAACCTGCTGGCTCATGCCCATTCCTGTGGCAATCATCGATGTTTGAGATGTTGCGTATAAACGTGCTGCCAGCTCCAGTTTTTCCTGCGGAACGCTTGAAATTTCTTCCACAAATTCGGGAGTGTACTTTTTAGTTAACTCTTTCAGTTGCAGGAATGCTTCATTTCCACCATCAACCCTTTTATCAATAAAACTTTTACTTATCCAACCATTTTTAATGATGATATGAACCAGTCCGTTGAGTAGTGCAACATCGGTCCCCAATTTTGGCTGAAGCCAAACAGTGGCGTAGCGAATAAGGGGAGTCCACTTGGGATCAACTACAATAATTTTTTGCCCTTTGGCTGCTCCTCGCTTTACGTAGGTTGCCGTAATTGGATGGGTTTCGATGATGTTGTTTCCAGTAACAAAAAGACAATCAACGGTTTCGAAATCTTCAATGGGATTACTACCTGCTCCATCGCCAATGGCCTTGAGCATGGCAGTTACAGTAGATGCATGGCAAAGCCTTGTGCAGTAATCAATATTATTTGTTCCAAAAACAGTGCGAATAAACTTTTGAAAAATATAGTTATCCTCATTTGTACATTTTGCCGATGCGTACCCTGCTAAAGCATCACTTCCATACTTTTCCTTTATTTCCTTAAATTTCGATGCAATTAATTCTAACGCTTCGTCCCAGCTGGCCTCCTCAAATTTTCCGTTACGCTTAATCAATGGTTTGGTGAGCCTATCGTGACTATGCACAAATTCGTATCCAAAACGCCCTTTAACGCACAGCCTTCCATCGTTTGGCGATACTCCTTCAACTCCGTTACTTCTCACAATTTTTCCATCCTGGACCATCAACTCAATCTGGCAACCAACACCACAGTATGGACAGGTGGTAACTGCGCTGTGCGAAATTTTTTCGAGATTGATTTTTTCCCGATTTGGTTTCTCTACAATTGCGCCGGTGGGGCAAAGTTGAATGCACTCCCCGCAACCGTCGCACTCGCTCTCGCCCCAAATTCCTGCACCTGCAATGATGTAGGAATGAATACCCCTGTCGTTGAACGACAGAACATTTTTACCCTGCACCTCATCGCAAGCTTTGATGCACCTGAAGCATTTTATGCATTTTGTGGGATCGTAGGTTAGTACGGGCGAACTGCTATCGGTTTTAAAATCAAGTTTTTGCCAAACGGGTTTGAAGTATCTGTTTTCGTGCTTGTGGAGCCCATAACGAAACATCAGCTCACGTAATTCGTCGGAGTAAGAACCATCGTAAAAATCGTTGTGCTCACTTAAAAGGTAATCGAGCAGGAATTTGCGGGTTTCTTCCAGCTCCTCATCGTATGCGGTAACCTTAAGACCTTCAGTAACTTTCACTGTGCAGGATGCCACAAGTCCACGCATCCCCTCAATCTTAACAAGACAAAGCCTGCAAGCGCCGGTGGGTGTAAGTTTTTCGTAATAGCATAAACCCGGAATATTTATGCCATTATCGCGGGCAACCTGAAGGAGATTTGCTCCAATAGGAGAAGTTATTTCTTTATTATCAATGGTTATTTTTACCATATCATGTTGATATATAATCTATTCGTTGATTATTTCCTCAGTAAAATGTCGTTGTAATGATTCCAGCGGAAGTATGGGCGATTGGCCCAGCGGACACAGTGAACTCTTGGCCATTATTCGAGCGTGGTTCACCATATTATCGAGAATCTCGTTTCGATTCAAGCCCTTTTCTTTCTTAAGTTCAAGTGATTGCTCGTACAGGTAGTTTGTTCCCAACCTGCATGGCACGCATTTGCCGCAACTTTCATGTTTAAAGAACTTTAAGATATTCTGTAGCATGGGTATCAGGGGCTTTTCGCTTCCCATAACAATGATGGCTCCCGAGCCAAGGGTAGCGCCACGTTCGCGCAGGTTATCGTAGCCCATCTCAGCATCAGCAAATGAGTAGGGCACAAAGGTTCCAGCGGCTCCACCGAGAAGGGCTGATTTCCATGGTTTCGCATCGATTGTTTCACCCGAAATATCGTTAATTAAGTCTCCAAGTTTTACTCCAAGGACTACCTCGCAGAAACCGGGTTTATTCACGTCGCCACTGATGGTAAAGATTTTTGTTCCGGGAGATTTTTCGGTTCCCATGTTACGATACCACTTGCCCCCATGTTCGATAATGGCGGGGAAGTTTGCCAGGGTTTCCACATTATTAACTAAGGTTGGTTTTCCCCAAAGTCCTTTTTCGGCAGGGAATGGTGGTTTTATTCTTGGGTAACCACGTTTGCCCTCAATCGATTCGAGCAGGGTAAGTTCCTCACCACATAGGTACGATCCGGCACCAAGTTTTATTTCGAGTTCGAAGTTGAAAGCGTTCCCCTGAATGTTCTTCCCCAAAAATCCTCTCTCGTAAGCTTGTTCAATGGCTTTTCTTACCCTGTTGATTGATGTGTAGTATTCACCTCTAATATAAATAAATCCCCAATTTGCTCCAATACCATATGCAGCAATTATCATCCCCTCAATCAGAATGTGGGGATCTGTCTCCATTATGATTCTATCCTTAAAGGTGCCCGGCTCGCCTTCATCGGCGTTGCAAACCACAAACTTATCGCAATCGATGCACGATATTGCGGCTGCCTGATTTTTTGTGCCTGTTGGAAAACCTGCTCCACCTCTTCCTCTTAGTCCTGCAGCCGAAAGTTCATCTATAACAATGGAAGAACTTCCGCTAAGGGCTTTTTTTAGAGAGCTGTATCCACCAACCTTTATGTAATCGTCGATGTTCTCAGGATTAATTAATCCCGAATTTTTTAATGCAATCCGTTTCTCTTCAACCATACCAGAGTTTTTTTAAGATTTTTGTAGCTGGTGCATTATTTCTTCCAGTATTTCGGGTGTAAGATTTCCGTAAAAATCCTGGTTTATCATCATCGATGGAGCCTTTCCGCATCGTCCAAGGCACTCCGATTCTTCAAGAGTAAAAAGACCATCGGATGTGGTTTCTCCAACTTCTATCTTTAGCCACTGCTTAAACCAATCGAGTAAATTTATCGATCCCATCATCCCGCAAACAGGTGAAGTACAGAATCTTATTATATATTTCCCTCGAGGTTTCCGGCTGAACATGGTATAGTACCCAACTACACCGTAAACCGATGAGAGTGGCAGGTTAAGATATTTTGCTGTGGATTTAAGGGCTTCGTCGGACAAATAGTTTTGTGGGTTGTTGTCCTGAATAGCGTGAAGAATGGGTAAAAGGTTTTCCTTTAATGGTTTAAACTGATTCAGAATCTCCTGAGTATTCATATGGGTTCATTTTGAATGCAAAAGATAGTGCATTTTTTTTAAAAGTGTTATTATTTTATCTTTGGTGATAGAATATGACCTAATTCAAAGCTGTTCTAAGATTAATTTTATTTATCGACTAGTATTTTTAATGTGAGAAAAAATGCAACTGCCATAATTCTTGCGGGAGGTAAAAGTTCCAGGATGGGAGGGGAGGATAAAAGTTTACTGCCCGTTCGTGGGATTCCGCTTATTCAGCACATTGTAAATCAGCTCAATCAATACTTCGATGAGATAATAATTGGCGCCAATGATACTGTCAAGTATGATTTCCTTGGTTTTAGGATTGTTCCAGATATTGAAAAAGGGAAAGGGCCGTTAATGGGAATCTACTCGTGCCTGAAATCGTCAGAGAGCGAGGTGAACTTTGTCACGGGCTGTGATATACCTGTTATGAATATCGATTTGATATTAAGTATGCTAAAGATTTCAGAAGGTTTTGATATAGTTATTCCTTTAAAGAGTAAGAGTGAATACGAGCCTCTTTATGCAGTTTATAGGAAGTCAGTTATCGAAAAGGCAGAACATATACTACGAAATGGGGGGAGAAAAATTGTTGAACTCTTGGGAGTATCTAAAGTTAAAGTTGTTGAACTTACCGATACATTTTGTTACTTCAATATTAACACAAGGGATGATTATAACTATTTTATAAACAGCATATCATAAGAACAATAATAAGATATTAATACAATGTATTGTCCTCTCTGTTCAGGAAAAGCATCTTGCGAGATACCGATTAAAAGTCGACTTTACTATAGGTGTAAGTGTTGCTCGTCAATTTACATGGATAAACGCCACTATCCAGATGCTACTGAGGAGAAAGAGAGGTATATACAGCACAACAACGATGTTACTGACCCTGGGTATCAGAAGTTTATTGCTCCCCTTGTTAGCGCTGTACTTGCAAGGTTTAATTGCAGCCATAATGGGTTGGATTATGGATCGGGATTAAATTCGGCGGTTACCTATCTACTACGCAACAAGGAATTCAACATTGAAATGTATGATCCTTTCTTTCGTAACCAACCCTATTTGCTGAATAGACAATACGATTACATTGTTTGCTGCGAGGTAATGGAGCATTTTCATTACCCTAAAAAGGAGTTTTTGAAGCTGAGATCAATGCTAAAAAAGGGTGGAGTGTTAATTTGTATGACCGAATTGCTTACCGATGAAGTGGATTTTGAAAACTGGTACTATAAGAATGACTTCACCCATGTATTCTTCTATCATCCTAAATCCTTAGAGTACATTAAAAATGAGTTTAGTTTTACTAAACTTTTAATAAATAATAGGTTAATCCAATTTGTGGTTTAAATTAATGTAAAACCTTAGGATGAAAGTGAAATTTACCAGCAAATTAATCTACAAGATATTTATCTAGATATTGCAAGCAAACATTATCCAATTTTTCGGCAACTTTAAGGTTGTAACTCTCCTTGGTGTCAGTTTTGCTTACCTTGCAGTTCTTGAAGTACTCACCATCCCTTAAATTGGTTGGAGATGATAGTATCAGATGGATAAGTGTTTCCGCACCCTTTTCTGGCGACTTACCAAAAAACTTAAAGAACTGCTTCGATAACCAACCACCTTTCCTTACCAGTCCGGTATCGACCAACCCGGGATGCTGGCTGTAAAAATGTATGCCACTATTTTCAAACTTCTTTTGGTAGTAGCGTGAAATTAGAATAATGCCAAGTTTCGATTGACGATACGCTTTAAAACCACTGAAATTCTTTCTAAATTCAAGGTTATCAAAATTAATTGATCCTTGATGAAGAGCTGAGGCTGTATTAATAATTTTTGGTGAATCAGATTTTCTAAGCACTTCTCTTAGCTGGTTAATAATTAGCATGGGAGCCAAAAGGTTTACCTGCAGGGTGTTTTCTATTCCATCTTCTGTTTCAGAGAACTCAAAGTTCCATGTACCTGCATTGTTCACTATCATATCTAAAGTTTCGTAAGTGTTTTTTAGTTGTTGACATGCAGAATGAACTGAACTTAATGAGGATAGATTACATTCAAGGAGTTCTATAGATCCCTTTGCACTGGGGTATAAACTGTGTAAATCTTTCTTTAATTTTTCCCCAAGGTTTTTATCTCTATAAGTGACAATTACTTTTGCACCTTCTGCAGCGACTTTAAGTGCTGCTAATCGGCCTAATCCAGATGTTGCTCCTGTGAAGAGTATAGTTTTACTTACAACTGAATAATTATCCATGGAATAAAAGTTTAGATTTAACTATCCTTAAACAAAGGATAGTTTCCTGTTGTTCAGAAAAAAAGAAAAAAAGTTAGTCAATAATTATCCTATAGAATAAATCTGGAATAGTAATGATTATTAAAATTTTAGCTGAAAATTGATGGAAGAAATTAAAGTACAGATATATGAGTAAACATTTTCCCAAAAAGTTCTCCAACTTTGGGATTGTTTTTAAAAAATCCATAAACTGTCGAACCACTCCCTGACATACTAGCATATAAAGCTCCTATTGAATAAAGTTTATGTTTAATGCTTTCAACTTGAGGGTGTTGGGTGAAAACGATTTTTTCAAAATCGTTTGATACCAGATTCTTCCACTTTTCAATGGGTGTGGTTTCAACTAACCGAAGGTTAAAGGGTGCGGGTTGGGGATTGGAGCAGGCGTAGGCTTTACCAGTATTTACATGAATTCCTAGATTAACCAGCAGGATATGGTATCCTGTGAGTTTTAGATCAAGGGGCTCGATTTTTTCGCCTTGCCCCGATGCAAAGCATGGCATGTTGTGAAGGAAGAATGGGCAGTCGCTACCCAACTCCAATGCTGAATCTGCAAGTTCTTGCTGCGATAAAGGTTTCTCTGCTAGTTGATTTAGCATTTTTAAGGCAAAGGCGCCATTGGAAGAACCACCACCCAATCCTGCTCCAAGGGGAATCTGCTTATGCAGATGAATGGCAACTTTTGGCAATTTAACTTTCTGGTTTATTAGATTAAATGCTTTTATACAAAGATTGCTGTTTCGATCATCGTCTATTTCTAATCCGCTTTGAGTAAAGCTAATACTTTCATCCTGATCTGACTTTGGAACTATTTCAAGTATATCACAAAGTTTGGGTACTGGTACAAAAACCGTCTCGATGCTATGGTAGCCATCGGGTCGCTTCTCAGTAATGTAAAGGCCAAGATTTATCTTGGCATTGGGGTATGTGATCATTACCTTTTTACCAGATTGTATTTAATGCCCTCGTTTTGAATTGTCCATGATTTGTTTAGCTTTAAACTCCAACCTTCGCCCTTTACCAGTGTATCAGCAATAAAAGTTGGATATGAAAGCGTTATTTTATTCCATTCGGGGCTCAATAAAGCGCCAAGACTATCAACTTTCAGGATTCCCCACTTGTCAGTTACTATAGTTATTGGGTAAACTGTACCAAAAGTATCGAGGGGGATAATATTACGTGGATCGAAGTTGATGCTCATTTCAAAGAGTGGAATCACAAGTATGCTATCGCTGAGGAAAACAGATCTGTACCTTTTTTGCTGCGCAATACGTTTTTGCTCTCTTATATTTTCCGATTCAATGATATTATCTATTCTATAAGGTTTGCCAATTTTCTTTATCGTTTCAATATTTAGCTCTTTTAATTCGATTTGAAAAGACTGTAGTATAAAATCAGTTAAATTTATTTCCTTATTTATATTTTGATTCCAAAGATCATCCGATTGCTTCATGAAATATCCATAAACTGGTATGGTGAAGTAGGCGAATGAGCGAACAAAGGAAGGAAATTCAAGTGCCATTTCAATCAGGGCAGCGTAATGTTGCCTGTACTCCTCATCGGTTCGGGGCGATAAAATTGACCCTGTGTATTGAGCAAGCCCTTCCATAATTTCAAGGGTGTTCTCAGCATCCCTTGACTCGGGGAACAGCTGATGTCGGTATTGCCTAAATAGTAAAGCGTTTTGTATATGAGGCATTGGTTCTTCCGATTCTAATGCCTTTTTCAATGCTTCAAACTCTAGCTTTAGGTAGATTCTACCCTCTTTTGAATCCAGATGAACGCTTTGAATCTCGGTAAGGTTGTCAAAACCTATTCTAGGCTGAATGCGATGAAACGATTCGTGTATTAAACCTTCAATCCTTTCGGCTTTATTCTCTGATAGAGGAAAAGAATAGGTAGCCCATCGTTTCCCAAGCCATTCAATTGTGGTGTTGCCACCCACAATATTTTCAGGTAAAACACCAACATACAGATCACCCTTCTTTATTAGCGTGCCCTTTTCATCGGTTTCGTTGGCAATTACAACCCCTGTTTCTTTGTCAATTAGTAGGGTTGGCCCGTAGAGATTGTAATTCCATAATCTTCCGTTATCCTGCTCGAGGGCTTCTCTAAATTCGATGAACACAGATTTGGCATATTCAAGTTCTGAATCTGAAACGAGAAACTTTTGATTTGATTTTGAGGTACATCCCCATGCAAAGAGTAAAAAGATAAAAAACAGTTTTTCCATTTCGAGATTTTTATTTTAAGAAGTACCTAAAGTTCAAAGAATAAACAGAGTAGAATAAAAAATAATAACTATGCAAGCATGGCAGCTCCAATAATACCAGCATCATTTTGAAGTGTTGCAGGAATAACGGGTATTTTCAATGTTAGTTGGTCTTGAAATTTGTCGAATCGTTTACTGGTACCACCCCCAATAATAAAGAGTTCGGGGTAGAATAGTTTTTCGATGTACAGAAGGTATTCATTAAGCCTCTTACCCCATGCTATCCAATCTAAATTTTCACGCTTTTTTATGGCATCGGATGTGTACTTTTCTCCTTTTAATCCGTTTTTCATGTAGATATGACCCAACTCTGAATTGGCAATAAGTTTTCCCTCATTGAAAAAAGCTGAACCAATACCCGTTCCAATGGTTAAAAAAATTGCTAAGCCCATAAAATTCTTAACTTTTCCAAAGTTTAACTCTGCAAATCCAGCAGCATCGGCATCGTTGAGAACATTTACATTACAACCAGTAGCTTTGCTAAAAAGTTCGTTGGCATTCACACCAATAAATGCTTTGTCAATGTTAGCTGCAGTTTTTATCACACCATTCATGACAACAGCAGGGAATCCGCACCCTATCTTGCCTTTCCAGTTAAAATGTTCCACTAACTTTTGAAAAATTGCAACTGTTTCCTCAATGGGAGAGGGTTGCGATGTTTCAATCCTGTATTTCTCAGCAACAAATTTTCCTGTTGTGGTATTTACAATAGTTCCTTTAATGGCTGATCCACCTATATCAATGCCAAGAGTTTCCATGGTTGATCTTTTAATTCTTTTAAAGTAAAAATAAGGTTTTTATTCTTGTTTTTGCTGTGAATGAGTTTTTTTTTCATTTCAAACTTTTGGTAGAACCAAAATAAGATTTTTCATCCAAAATATTGTGAACAATGTGGTATTAATTCATTTATTTTTGTGAAAAATTCTTTTGTCATGTTTACTTTTTTGTTCTCAATTGCGTTGCTTATTCTTGGCTATTTGGTTTATGGCCGTATTGTAGAAAAGGTTTTTGGAGTTGATCCCAAAAGAGTTACTCCAGCCTATACTCTGAATGATGGAGTTGATTACGTACTATTACCTTGGTGGAAAATATTTCTTATACAGTTCCTCAACATAGCAGGACTTGGGCCAATTTTCGGGGCCATTTTAGGCGCTGCTTATGGACCAATAGCTTTTCTTTGGATAGTGTTAGGCTGCATATTTGCTGGTGCAGTTCACGATTTTTTCTCTGGAATGCTATCCATTCGCAATGATGGAGCCAGCATTCCCGAGGTGGTGGGTGAATACCTTGGGGTGGGTTTTAAGCAGTTCATGAGAGTATTTACTGTCCTGCTTATGATCCTTGTTGGTGCTGTATTTGTGGTTGGCCCTGTCGGGATTATGGCAAGTATTACTCCCGAGTCACTTTCAAGGGGATTCTGGGTTTATGCAGTGCTGATATACTACATATTGGCAACCTTACTACCCATTGATAAGCTAATTGGAAGGATTTACCCGCTATTTGGTGCAGCTTTGCTTTTCATGGCATTGGGAATTGGTGTTGCGCTGGTTGTTGGTGATTATAATTTGGTCGATTTAACACCATCAACATTTTACAACATGAAGGCCAACTCCAGCAATTTTCCTGCGTTTCCATTACTATTTGTAACCATTGCCTGTGGGGCAATTTCAGGTTTTCATTCCACACAGAGCCCTTTAATGGCACGATGCCTTAAAAACGAGAGTTTGGGACGAAGAGTCTTTTACGGGGCAATGGTGGCCGAGGGTATAGTAGCTCTTATATGGGCTGCAGCCGCAATGGCTTTCTTCGGTGGAGTACCTCAGCTGAATAATGCTTTGGCTGAACACCACAACGATGCTGCTTGGGTTGTTAAACTCATTTCCGACACAACCCTCGGAAAGTTTGGAGGTATCCTGGCGGTGTTGGGAGTTGTGGCGGCTCCTATCACCTCGGGTGATACGGCTTTTCGTTCTGCCAGACTTATCGTAGCCGATTTTTTAAGGTTTAAGCAGGCAAAAGTTTTCAACAGGTTAATGGTTAGCCTTCCAATTTTTGTTATTGGATATACGCTTACTCAACTCGACTTTGCCATTATTTGGCGATATATGGCCTGGAGCAATCAAACCCTTGCAACAATAGTGCTTTGGGCAATTACAGCTTATCTAAGCATGGAGAAGAAGTTTTACTGGATTACTTTGGTCCCTGCCATTTTTATGACAGCGGTGATAACCAACTATATCCTTATAGCGCCCGAGGGATTTCAGCTAAGCCAATCAATTGGTTACCCCATAGGTCTAGGAATGGCAGCACTTTCAGGATTAGTATTTTGGAGGTTTACTATACTAAGTAGCAAGAGAAATAAGGTGAATTAGCTGAACAGAAGTTTTCTCCTTACAAGTTCCATTAGCTGATTTGCAGCCTCATTCTTATCGTCCCAGCTGAAATTATCCTGAACATAAATTAATGCATCGTTGATATCTGTAAACTCGTTGAGTTTATGGATTGTCTTAGCGTAAAGTTCAGCATTGCCATTGAAAAGTTCCTTGGTATACAGAAACTTATCATTTATTCCAATGGCTTTTGTGAGGTCGTAAATGGGTTTATTCTGTAGCTTTGATGCCATATCCTTTTTTCCTGCCCCCAAAGCTTCGTTTCGAAACTTTTTCTTTCCCTGAAATTTCTCTCCCAGTACAGGTGATTTGATTTTTTCATGAATACCATTGACATCAATTTCAGGTTCGATCTTTGGCAACTTTACATCTTCATCAATCATAATATCCTCTTCTTCAACGGTTGCTTCCTTTTGCTCAGGTTCAATTTCTTGAATAGGCGCTTGCGATACCTGCTTACTTGATGAAGTTATTGTTTTCACCTCGGGTTCTAACTTGGGCAAATCAACTTCTTTGCTAGGTTCAACTTTTATTTTTTGGACATTTTTGCTAAAATCTTGAACCACAGAGGGTGATTCTGAATCATCCTTTCTATCGAAGAGCAATATTTCGTAACTTGCTCTTAATTTTTCAAGAAGGATATCACGTTCAATTGTTGAAAGCGATCCTTTCTCAATGCCTATCCTTATTAGCTGTTCAGCCTCTTGAATACGCTCAAGTACTTTTCTAAAGTTGATTTGATTGCTCATGGTTGATAATATTCTGGATGCAAAATTAAGAATTTGCTTATTTTTGTAAAACTAACGTCAATATTTCTTTTTATTGCAATGCTATTTACTGAAAATTCCATAGTCGGTTCAAAACGAAGAGGGTGGATTGAGGTGATTACAGGGTCCATGTTCTCGGGAAAAACAGAGGAACTTATTCGTCGCCTAAAGCGTGCTCGTTTCGCCAAACAACGTGTCGAAATTTTTAAACCACAAATAGATACTCGTTACTCTGAAGTAGAAGTAGTATCGCACGATTCCAATGCAATTCACTCAACCCCAGTAACCTCATCGGGAAATATACTGCTGTTAGCTTCGGATGTGGATGTAATTGGCATTGATGAGGCTCAATTTTTCGATAATAATTTGGCAGAGGTATGCAATAAACTAGCCGATCAGGGTATTAGGGTTATTGTGGCTGGATTAGATATGGACTTTATGGGCAAGCCATTTGGTCCTATTCCACATATTATGGCATGTGCTGAGTATGTAACAAAGGTGCATGCAATTTGTGTTAAATGTGGAAATCTTGCGCAATACTCTCATCGTTTATCCGATACAGACAAGCTAGTTGTACTGGGTGAAACAGATATCTATGAACCACTATGCAGAACATGCTTCAACGAAGCCTTACAGAAGAAGAAACATGAGTAGTATTTCCAAAAAAATATTGAAAATTATTAAATAATGTTCAGCTATTCTCTCGGCAAGATAAAAAATATCCTAAAAGCAGAGTTGATAGGAGATCCCCACCAATCAATATCATCGATTTCCATTGATAGCCGTTCTGTTTTTGTAACCCCCAATTCGCTATTCGTTGCCCTGGTGGGAGGTAATCACGATGGCCATCAATTTATTGGAGACCTTTACACCAGAGGTGTAAGATCTTTTTTGGTTAGCCAACCAAACGATTACGCTGATAATTACCCCAATGCCTCATTTCTGCTGGTTAACAATACGTTGGATGCACTTCAATTAATATCTGCTTTTCATAGGGGGCAATTTCAGTACCCTGTTATTGGAATTACCGGAAGTAATGGAAAAACCATTGTGAAAGAGTGGATTAGTCAGTTGCTTGCCTATGATATGAGGATAGTCCGAAGTCCAAAAAGTTTTAATTCGCAGGTTGGAGTGCCACTATCGGTGCTTAAAATGGAACCTAATTTCGATCTGGCAATTTTTGAAGCTGGGATATCCATGATGGGCGAAATGGAAAAACTGGAACGGATTATTTCACCCGACATTGGGATTTTTACCAATCTGGGCGTTGCTCATCAGGAGAACTTTAACGATATGCAGAGCAAAGTAAGCGAGAAGATGAAACTCTTCTCCAATTCAAAAGTGCTAATCTGTTGTAAGGATCATGTGTTGATCCACTCTCTTGCCATAAAAGAGGCCGGAAGAAGTAGTTTACAAATTATAAGTTGGAGCAAAAATAGTGATACAGATGTTTTTTTGAAAGATGCATTCGTTGAATCTAATCATACAAAGGTTAAGGTAATATTCCAGAAAAAAAGCATTGATTTTATCATACCCTTTTCAGATAATGCATCGATTGAGAATGCAATGCATTGCCTTTGCGTATTATTATACCTTGGCATAGATATTCAAACCATTCCGACACGAATGGAAAATTTGCTGCCTGTGGCAATGCGCCTTGAGTTGAAAGAGGGAGTCAATGGCTGTACTTTGATTAACGATAGCTATAATTCTGATATTGGATCACTTTCAGTTGCCCTCGATTTTCTGAGTCAGCAGAGGCAGCATCCCCAAAAAATGCTTATTCTTTCCGATATTCTCCAGAGCGGAAGAGATTCAGAATCGCTATACTCCGAAGTTGCGCAGCTCATAAAAAGCAAAGGTGTTGATCGTTTTATTGGAATTGGAGCTGAAGTAGGTAGGTTTTCACATTTATTTTTTGCTGAAAGTCAATTTTACCTTAACACTAAGGATTTTCTTGATGATTTTTCACGTACTACATTGACAAATACCGCTATTCTCTTAAAAGGAAGCCGTCCCTATCAATTCGAGAAAATTTCCCAGATCCTTGAGCAGAAAACGCATAGAACCGTTATGGAGATCAACA
>Ga0334882_1000249_pt1 | contig 94389 bp, 83 predicted proteins | sample GraSluR1_MG_5_FD_207226 | JGI IMG/M metagenome (GOLD analysis project Ga0334882, IMG submission 207226) | Sludge microbial communities from methane-producing bioreactor in Wageningen University, Netherlands - Granular Sludge_15_04-R1 | ecosystem: Engineered > Bioreactor > Anaerobic >... | reverse complement strand
CTCGACCTGCGCGCGGATTTCCTCTTCCTTCCCGGCAGTGAGGCTTTGCAGCCAGGCCAGCGCGTCATCGCCGTAGAGCAGGTCTTCCCCGCTGGGGGCCGGCTCCGCCGCAACCGGGGCTGGGGGTGGGGTAACTGCCACGGGCGCTGGTTCAGGTTCGGGCGGTGGTGCGATCTCAACGGGGGCGGGGGCGGCGGGTTTGGCGGGCCGTCCGAGAATTTCGGCCACGCGGACTTCCGACTCGCGCTCGACCTGCGCGCGGATTTCCTCTTCCTTCCCGGCAGTGAGGCTTTGCAGCCAGGCCAGCGCGTCATCGCCGGAGAGCAGGTCTTCCCCGCTGGGGGCCGGTTCCGGCTCCGCCGCAACCGGGGCTGGGGGTGGGGTAACTGCCACGGGCGCTGGTTCAGGTTCGGGCGGTGGTGCGATCTCAACGGGGGCGGGGGCGGCGGGTTTGGCGGGCCGTCCGAGGATTTCGGCCACGCGGACTTCTGACTCGCGCTCGACCTGCGCGCGGATTTCCTCTTCCTTCCCGGCAGTGAGGCTTTGCAGCCAGGCCAGCGCGTCATCGCCGGAGAGCAGGTCTTCCCCGCTCGGTTCTGGCGTGGGTTCTACTGGGGCCGGTTCCGTTTTGGGTATGACGCTCGTGACCGGTTCCGCTGGCGGCATGACCATGATCGGTTCTTCTTCAATTATTTCGCCAATCCATTGGGCGAGATTTTCCTCTTCTGTCTCGATGGGTGTTGCTTCCGGTGTAATAGCCGGTTGGGTTTCACTGAGCCAGTCGGGTAGTTCCTCACCCTCTTCTGTGACAACCGAGGCTTCTTCGCCTGCGAAGGCGTCCCAGCCGATTTCGACTTCTGTGGTGGGGGGTGTGACTGGTGGTTGAATTTCGCTGAGCCAGTCGGGTAGCCCCTCTTCTTCGGTCTCGGCGCTGGCTTCCGCAGTCGGCGGTTGTATGTCGTGCATCCAATCGGGCAGACCCGTTTCTTCTGCGGCTTCAATGTCCGCGGCGTCTTCACCTGCGAAGGCGTCCCAGCCGAGGCCCTCGGCCTCGGTCGTGGCTGCGGCGGGTGGTTGGATTTCGCTGAGCCAGTCGGGCAGCCCCTCTTCTGTGGCCTCGGCGCTGGCTTCTGCGGCCGGCGGTTGTATGTCGTGCATCCAATCGGGCAGACCCGTTTCTTCTGCGGCTTCAATGCCCGCGGCGTCTTCACCTGCGAAGGCGTCCCAGCCGATGCCCTCGGCCTCGGTGGTCGCTGCGGCGGGTGGTTGAATTTCGCTGAGCCAGTCGGGCAGCCCCTCTTCTGTGGCCTCGGCGCTGGCTTCTGCGGCCGGCGGTTGTATGTCGTGCATCCAATCGGGCAGCCCCGTTTCTTCTGCGGCTTCAATGCCCGCGGCGTCTTCACCTGCGAAGGCGTCCCAGCCGATGCCCTCGGCCTCGGTGGTCGCTGCGGCGGGGGGTTGAATTTCGCTGAGCCAGTCGGGTAGCCCCTCTTCTTCTGCGGCCTCGGCGCTGGCTTCCGCAGTCGGAGGTTGCATGTCGCGCATCCAATCGGGCAGCCCTTCTTCTTCTGCGGCTTCAATGCCCGCGGCGTCTTCACCTGCGAAGGCGTCCCAGCCGAAGCCCTCGGTCTCGGTGGTCGCTGCGGCGGGCGGTTGAATTTCGCTGAGCCAGTCGGGCAGCCCCTCTTCTGTGGCCTCGGCGCTGGCTTCCACAGCCGCCGGTTGTATGTCGTGCATCCAATCGGGCAGCCCCGTTTCTTCTGCGGCTTCAATGCCCGCGGCGTCTTCACCTGCGAAGGCGTCCCAGCCGAAGCCCTCGGCCTCGGTGGTCGCTGCGGCGGGCGGTTGAATTTCGCTGAGCCAGTCGGGCAGCCCATCTTCTTCGGCCTTGGCGCTGGCTTCTGCGGCCGGCGGTTGTATGTCGTGCATCCAGTCGGGTAGGCCCGGTTCTTCTTCGGTTTCAGCGCCAGCGGTTTCCTCGCTTGCGAAAGCGTCCCAGCCGAAGCCCTCGGCCTCGGTCGTGGCTGCGGCGGGGGGGTGGATTTCGCTGAGCCAGTCGGGCAGCCCCTCTTCTGCGGCCTCGGCGCTGGCTTCTGCAGCCGGAGGTTGCATGTCGTGCATCCAATCGGGCAGCCCCGTTTCTTCTGCGGCTTCAATGCCCGCGGCGTCTTCACCTGCGAAGGCGTCCCAGCCGAAGCCCTCGGCCTCGGTCGTGGCTGCGGCGGGGGGGTGGATTTCGCTGAGCCAGTCGGGTAGCCCCTCTTCTTCTGCGGCCTCGGCGCTGGCTTCTGCAGCCGGAGGTTGCATGTCGCGCATCCAATCGGGCAGCCCTTCTTCTTCTGCGGCTTCAATGCCCGTGGCATCTTCGCCTGCGAAGGCGTCCCAGCCGAAGCCCTCGGCCTCGGCGCTGGCTTCCGCCGCCGGCGGTTGCATATCGCGCATCCAGTCGGGCAGCCCCTCTTCTGCGGCCTCGGCGCTGGCTTCCGCTGCCGGAGGTTGCATGTCACGCATCCAATCGGGTAGGCCCGTTTCTTCTGCGGCTTCAGTGCTGGCTTCCGCCGCCGGTGGTTGCATATCGCGCATCCAATCGGGCATGGCTTCGGAAGTATCATCTTCCACTTCAAAAGTGGGTGCCATGTCTTTCATCCAATCGGGTATGCCGGTTTCTTCTTCCGCCGGTGTACCTGGATCGAGATCACGCATCCAGGTAGGTACATCTTCATCTTGTTCCGTTGGGGTGCCAGTGAGTTGTTCGAGCCAGGAAGCCCCTGTGGTCGCGGTTTGGGCTGCGGTTTCGGCAGTTTCCAAGTCAGTCATCCAGCTCGGTGCAGTGCTTTCTTCTTCGCCCTCCAAGCCAAAACCTTGTAGCCAATCGGGAATTTCGATTTGTGCTTCCAGGCCGGCAGTGATATCAACCAACCGCATTTCACTATCGGTCATATCAGGCAGGGCTTCAGAGATACCAATAGAGACAGAGGCCGATTCCAGGTGTTTGAACCACTTGGACTCGCGGTCTACCGGTAGAGCTTCGGGCTGGTAGCGCAGGCGCTCTAACGTTACGTCTTGCGCGGGGAGCGGTGATTCTGACTTGAAGAGTTCATTGGCAAGGACATTGTGCGGGTCGAGCTCTTGGGCGCGCTTGAGGTATTTTTCACCTTCTTCCTGTCCGCTCTTAAGCCAGAGTGTGCCTAGAATCAGGTTGGCTTTGAGGCAGTAGCGGATGTTTTCAAGCGTTTTCTGGCAAGCATCGGATGCCTGGACGATTTGATCATCGCGCCAGTAACCCTCGGCCAGGAGCAGGTGCAGGTCAATGCGATAAGGCTCTTCTTGCAAGAGGGTACGCAGCTCTTCGACCGCGCGTCCGTATAGGTTGCCGCGCAAGTAGAGCCGGGCAAGACTGGCGCGGGAGAGCGGGATGTGGCTAGGCTCAACGCCGTCGCGACGTCCATAGAGGTTACGCAGCTCGGCAGCCAAGTCGGGATTGTTGGGGTTAAGCTCGTAGGCACGCTCCAGATTCCAGAGGGCAGATTGGAGATCATTGCGTTGCTGGTGGGCTAATCCCAGGCCAATACGCGCCATCAGGTGCTCCGGATCGCTAGACAGCACTCGCCGGAAGATGTCAATCGCCAGCTCTGGGAGTTCGGCCTCCAGCAGCGTTTTCGCCAACAGGTAGTAAGCGTTGATATAGCGTGGGTATTGGCTCAGGATGTGACGGAGATGCGCGAGGGCCTCAAGATAGCGCGCCTCTTCGATAAACTCGTCAATTTCTGTCTCATACGCACGCAAAGTTATTTCGGACACTATCCCCTCCTTAAATATGGAAACGGTGATTCTGCGTGGGAAGCTAAGTCCGTTGCTCTGGTCTAATTATGCTATGTTTTAGTTAAAAAGTCAAAACAGCTGTAGGGAGGCGTGAAACGCGATTTGTCCCTTGCGAGGGGTGATGTACTTGAAGTGGTCGTCTCTATCAATTCAGTAGTTACGCAGTTGTTGTTTGGGCCACCGGCTCAAAGCGAACTTGGCGGCTAAAGCCGCTAAAAACACTCTTAAAAATCACTTTTTGAGATTAAAGATCGTTTGATGAAACAAACTGCGTAACTACTGTCAATTTATGGTTGTATTGGATTGAGCCAGATGCGGGCGGTTTGTAGGGGGAGTGCATCCAGAGTGACGAAATACACCTCGGCGGGTGTGGCTGTGGTGAGCGGCTGGGTTAGCGTAAGCGGGATGCTCACGCGGGCCTGTTCCCCTGGCGGTAGTGCGAGTGGGGCTTCCCCTATTACTTGCCCGTGCAGTACGACCCGCACATCGCCATGCAGTGGAGACCAGAAAGGATTGTCGAATGCAATCAGTACGCGATTTGTCGTCTCGTTGTTTATGGGCCAGATGTTGTGCTCCGGTTTCCAATACCCCCAACGTTGGGTGATTTCGGTGGTACACAATTGCACGTAGCGCGGTGCGCTGTCTAGTTCCAACGTGAACTGCTCGGCTAGTGGGAGCAAGGTTTGTACGTTGCCTGTGACCTGGGTCAGTGTGATGGCAGGACAAGGCAGCGGTAGGGTGATGGCGTGCGTTGTGGTTGCCATAGTCCAGGCGGCCAACGCTAGTTGATCATCGCGCTGGAACAGCAGCACATAGTCGTTGAGATCGTCCAGTGGCAGCCGTCGCTGGTACGTATAGCCCGCGAGAGTTTGTGCGAGCGTTTGGGCCGCGCGGTACGCCGTTTTAGGGGCGAGCTCGTAGGTGACAATGCCGAAGTTGTGCTGTTCGTCGGCAGGATCGGTGCCGTTGTTGCGCCAGTCGTACCAGATACTCAATTCTACGTCGGCGGTGAGGTGGAAGAGCCACTGGCGGATCAGATATTGTGCCTGCACGGATTCGGTGTACCAGCCTCCGGCTGTTGAATAACCCCACTCGGAGGCGAGGATGGGCATACGCCGGTGCGGGCTGAGCCGGTCGAGACGGGCGCGCAATTGAAGGTATTGCTCCAGAGCACTTTCGGGCGCTTCGCCCCGGTACGGGTGTACGCTCACGGCATCGAGCCGCGCTAGCGCACCGGTAGCGTGTAATGTGTCGAAGTATTCCCATGGGAATCCAACGGTGGCCGGGCCGATAATCAGAGCTGTGGGGTCCACGCTGCGAATGGCAGGTACGACAGCGTTGACCAGTCGGGCGTAGGCGACGGGATCGGGCGGTGCGTGCCAATACTTTTCCAGGTTCGGCTCGTTCCAGATTTCCCAGATGATACCGCGTCCGCGATAGCGGGCTGCTGCCGCGCTGGTAAAGCGAGCAAAGGCGCGGCGACCCTCGTCGTGGAGAACTGCCGGCCCGCCGCCGTAGAGATCGTTACCATAATTGAGGATGAAGAGGATGCGGATGTTGCGGCGTTCCATTGTGGTGACTAGTCCATCGTAGGCGGTGAAATCGTAGCGCCCGCGCTCCCGTTCGATGTTGCTCCAAAAGAAATCCATTCGTACCCAGCGCACGCCGACGGCTTCTAACCGCGACATCTCGCCGGGAACGGGCGCGGTGAAGTGGATGTTGACCCCGAACGGTTCGGGGATTGTCTGCGCTGGTAGGCTCCATACGCTGGGGCGCGGGGTGGGGGTCGGGCTGAGCGGGGGCGTGCTGGTGATAGGGGCGGTGGGCGTCAGGAAGTTCAGGCTGATGGTGGGCGCGGGTGTCGCTGTCGCGGTTGCGGCAGGGGCTATGGTAAGGTGCGGTGTGGCAGTGGGCTGGATTGAGACGGTAGCTGCCAGGGGCAGCGCCGACGGCGGTGGAGGTGCAACACACGCTGCCAGGAGCGTGAACAGGCATAGCCCCAGGAGCATCCGGCGTTCTGGCATGGATTAGATCTGGGGCGGGAACAAGGTTTCCAGACCTGTGCCCACAGCGTTGCGCCAGGCAGGGTAATTGTGCCCACTGGGATATTCATGATACTGTACCGAATAGCCCCGTTTGCGGAGCAACGCCGCCATCTCGCGGTTCGGTTCCAGCAGCCATTCGAACAACCCCACATCCATCCAGATATTGAGGGGGTGTGTTGGGCCATCGCTCACGAGATTGTGGACGACGGTCGGGTAGTCGCCTAACCGAAACGCGCCCGATTGGCTGAGGCTATGCCCGAAGATGTTGGGCATCCGCAAGGCGGTATACAGCGCGAGCAGGCCGCCCATCGAAGCGCCTAGTACGCCGTAAGTGCCTGGGTGCGCTTTGAGATCGAGTAAGTTTAACTCTTGTTGCGCCAACGGGAGGACATAATGCACTAAAAAACCCAACACACTCTCGCTGCAAGCGTATTCGATGAAGCGTGCCTGTCCGCCGTTTTGCACCAGCGCCAGTGACAGGGGGCGGATGCGTTCCTCGGTGATCAGATTGTCCACGATGGTGGGAAGTTTGGCCCGGCGATAGTAGTCCCAGCCATCGAAGACGACTAGCAGGGGGGTAGGCGTGGCAGTAGGGGGATGGTAGAGGTAGACCAGACGCTTGTTGTCGGCAACCATATCTGGTGCGGTGATGCTGTGGCGATTGACTGTGCCGGCGGGCAGTGTGCGCTGTTTTTTGATCAAAGGTGTGGGTGCGCCGCCCGGCATGTAGAAGTAGTGGTTGGTTTTGCCCATACCATTGGAGGTGATGCGCCGGTTCCAGGGATCGGGCTGGCGTTTCTCATCGAGCAGGTAGGCATACTCGATGTAAGCCGCGTGGGGCAGCGTGAGTGTGTACGTCCACAGCTCCGGCCCGGCAGCGGTGAGATAGCATGGTTCGCCGTCTTCCCAATCGTTGAAATCGGCGATGAGGCGGGGCGCAACCGGGCCGGCCCACACAAATGTGACTTGTTCACCTTCGATGAGCGGCGTGCCATGGGTCTGTGCGTGAGATAGGATGTGCATTGTATGTTTCTTGGGGGTGAATGTGAAACGTAAAACGTGAAGAAGCAATCACGTTTTACGCATCATGTCTCATTCCGCTTTGTCTTTGGCGAAGCGGCGCCCGTCTTTGAGCGCGGAGAGTAAATCGCGGCGTTTGAGCGCGCGTTTGCGGTCTACTTCGACCATGCCGGCCTTATCGTCGGCCAGGTGGATGAGGGCGCGTATCCAGGCAGCGCTCTGCACTGGCTGGTGTTTGATGCGCCAACGCTCCACGCGGATGGGCAAATCGGTGGCGTTGGTGAGCCGCTGGCCCTCGCGAGTGAAGGTCATCCCTTGGGATTCGAAGGTGACTTCGTAGGTTTCATATTCCGCTTTGATGGGGCATACCTGCATACACGCACCGCACTTGATGCAGTAGTAATCGGCCAGTACCAGATTGCCAGCGTCATCAATGTGTAAGGCGCGGGTGGGACAGATGTCGGCGCAAGCTAAACACCCTTCTACGCAGAGTTCGCGGCGCAGTTCGACCGTACCTTCCCAAGGTTGGATGACTGTGAATGCGCCGTCGCTCGCTACCTCGCATTGACGGCAGCGGATGCAGTAGCGATGGTTGACCTTGAGCGTGTCCTCCTCGGCCTTGTAGCTGATGACATCCGTGGGGCAGTTTTGGATGACGAAGTCCTTACGGCTCCAATCAAAGGTTTCGCGGTCAAATTTGTTGGATTCGATGATCTGGGGGAAGGCTTCGTAATCTTGCACGGGCACGATTTCTTTGCCGTTGAGGCTGAGATGGATGGCGTTGGTGGGACACATGGGGACGCACATGCCACAGAAGACACACTTGGTGGGGTCTACATCTACTGAGGCTTTCTGGCGCAGGCGTCCGTCTTGCAGCTCTGCCGGGACATGGCTGAGCGCGTCCTTGGGGCAAGTGAGCGGGCAGATCTGACAACCTACACAGCGGTCGAGCTCCCAAGTCAGTACATCATGGTGTGTAACCATCTTGCGTTCGATACTCATCAAGGTGTCGGTTCGGGTTTTTAGGGTTGTACCACGTTTCACGCTATTCACTCCTCTTCAAAAATCTAAAAATCAGTAAATCGCAACAGCGACAGAGTTTGCTGATAATCATTGATGGATGGTAACTACTCAAGCTTAAACTTTGTTTGTCGTTGCAAGCCGCGTCTGCACGGCGAAGTAATCTAAACTACGAACGGGATAGCTTCGCTGCAGACGGCTCACAATGACATGGCTGAGTAGTTACGATGGATGATGCACCTTTATAGACTCTATGGTAAGTATAGCACAATGTTGGTGAAATGTGAGCCGTGAAACATCACGTTTGGATACTGTGTTTATCCTTGTTTTATACAATGACTTGCGTGCTTGACAAGCAAGCGTGCTCCGCTACACTAGGGTTATTAAAATTGCGCCATCAGATTTATGGAGGCTGTTATGCGCCGTATAGGCTATGTCATTTTTTGGATCGGAATTCTGCTCAACACGGTATTTTACGGCGGTGTGTTCTGGGCAGGTTTCGAGGCTTCTTTGTTTGATTCTGCGCTTGTTGCTGATGCTCGGTTGGCTACGTTGCGCTGCCCCTTGTTGCTCACTACTGATGAGGGGGGTGTGGTTAGCGCTGTGTTTACCAATCCCTCCGAACGCGAGGTCCGGCGTATCGTTTATGCGCGGGTTACTGAACGCTATATCACCTTGATGCGCGAGGAGCGGGTCCCGTTGACGCTCGCGCCGGGCGATGCGCAGCGTGTAGAGTGGCAGGTGGCGGGTCGAGATGCTGCCTGGAAGCGCTTTGTGCTGGTGCGCGTTTATGCGCAGCGGAGTTCTCCGCTGCCCTCCCGGACAAACACTTGCGGTATCATGGTTTTTCCGGTTTCGGGATTGCGGGGCGCTCACATTGTTGTGGCTTGGGTGATAGCGGGATTGGTCTGTTTAGGGGTAGGGAGTAAATTGTGGTTGGTTATGCTGTCTGAGCATAACCGGTGGCGTTATGTGACCCTGGCTGGGTTTGCGGTCTTAGGGGTAGTGTTGGGACTGTTCCGTTTCTGGGCCGTTGCTGGTTTTGTGTTGGTGCTGAGTATTTTGTTGTGTGTTATCATCCTGGCGATGGACGTGGTTGAGAAGGATTGAAGGCTTTATGGCTAAGTGGGGGTATTCATAAGCGTATAGCACGCTTAAAAATACCCCCACTTTTTTGTGGTTTTTACTGTATCCCCAGCAGCTCTACCTCGAAGATGAGTGTGGCGTTGGGGGGGATGACACCCCCTGCGCCTTGTGTTCCGTAACCTAACTCTGCCGGGATGGTGAGCCGCCGTTGCCCGCCTATCTGCATTGTGGCTACTCCTTCATCCCAGCCGGGGATGACCTGCCCCACACCGATGACGAAGCTGAACGGCTGCCCGCGATCCACGGAGCTGTCAAACTTTGTGCCATCTTCCAGCCAGCCGGTGTAATGCACAATCACCGTATCGCCGCGCGTAGGACTTGCGCCGGTGCCTACCACGAGGTCTTCGTATTGCAATCCAGATGCTGTTGTAATCATAGTTCCTCCAGTTGGGTTTGGGTTTTGTTGTTGCGCGGTCGGGGTAGGAGCGACGGATGTCGGAGCCGCTGGTGTTGTTGCTGGTGATTGCTCACCCGTGTTGAGCAACCAGAACAGTCCCGCGATGAGTACCGCGACAATCAACAGGGTGACGGGAATAGCGATTGCTTTGCGCATAAGACTTTCTCCTTGATGGGTGCGTTACCCTGAGTGTACCATGCTCTTGTTATTCGGCAAGGCGTAGAAATTAGCTTAGTATTTTCCGAAAATTCCGCCGCGGTCAAGCCTGTCGAGACCCGCCGGCGGTCAAGCCTGTCGAAACCACCGCGCGAGTTGACATTCGGCCTGTCGCCCATACAATCCAGATAGGCTTGCAAAGGAGGTGCCGCTATGAGCTTTGGAAAACATCCCGCAGATAAACAGGCACAACCGCCACAAAAACCGGTCAAATTCACGCCGGGTCGGAACATCATTGTGGATGCTGATGTGCGCGTGTTTGGCGATTTAGCACGTTTCTATCCGTTGCCGGTGGGATTTATCTATCGCCAGGAGACCGATGGTGTGCCAGTGGTGGTACGTCTGGCCGACAGGCTGTCGTTTGCGTTCATCATTGAAGAAGACCTGTTGACATTTGAGGTGCAGCGCGCCGATGGACGAGGAACGATTACGGTTGAGGTTTTCAAGCGCGCTTGAGGGTGTGCAGAGTGGAATCTTTGGATACTTTTGAGTCGCTGGTAGCTGAGGCGTTGGACCAATTGCCTGCCGAGTTCCGCGAGCGGTTGGATAACGTTGAGGTGGTTGTGGAACCCTGGCCTGATGCAGACGCATTGCACCGTGCCGGTGTGACTCACCCTACACAACTCCTGGGTTTATACCATGGCATTCCTCAGACACGCCGCACCCATCGTTATACCTTTATGCTCCCCGATAAAATCAGCATTTATCGTGAACCGATTTTGCTGCGTTGCCATACTTGGGACGAGGTGCGACAGACCGTGCAGCATGTTGTGTTACACGAAATCGCGCATCACTTTGGGATCAGTGATGCGCGATTACGCGAAATCGGCGCGTATTGATGGGCAGTGTGAACTGTGGCGCCTTAAATGCCCCCCAGTTCACATACAATCACTTCTTTTTTTTCTCCAATGCCAAGACCTCTTTTAACGCGGGGATGTAGTACTCGCGGGTGTAATCCTTCACCATGCGCCGCATACTGAATTTTGGCCCCATCGTGCGAATGGCCTCTTTCATTACGGCAACCCAGCCTCGTGGTACGCCGTCGCGGTCGCGCTGATAATAGAGTGGGGTAACCTCTTCCTCAAGCAGGGTGTAGAGCGCGTTGGCATCCGCATCGTGCTGGGCTTCGGGATTGTCGAGGTGTTCTGCTGAGGGAATTGCCCAGCCATTTAGCCCGTTATACGCTTCCGCCCACCAGCCATCCAGAATACTCAGGTTGGGATTGCCGTTCAGGGCTGCTTTCATCCCGCTGGTTCCGCTGGCTTCCATCGGGCGGCGCGGGGTATTGAGCCATACGTCCACGCCTTGCACCAGATAGCGCGCGACGTGCATGTCGTAATCTTCCACAAAGGCAATCCGCCCCCCCATCTCCGGACTACGCGCCCAATTGTAAACTTCCTGAAGCAAGCGTTTGCCAGGGTCATCGGCGGGATGGGCCTTACCGGCAAAGATGAATTGCACTGGGCGATAACGATCGTGGGTCAGCTTGAGCAGGCGTTCGATATCGCGGAAGATGAGATAGGCACGTTTGTAAGTGGCAAAGCGCCGCGCAAAGCCGATGACTAGCGCTTCCGGGTCGAGGAAGATGCCCGAAGCTAACAACTGATCGGGCGGCATGACGCGCGTGATGCGATCCTGACGCGCACGCTCGCGGATGGTGGAGAACATCTTGCGTTTGAGGTAGTTGTGTGCTTCCCACAATTCGGCATCAGGTACATCTTCGATGCGTTCCCAGATAGCGGGATCATCCTGGCGTTCCAACCAGTCCGGTGAGAGGTACGTGCGGTAGATGCGGTGCATGGCTTCGCCTACCCATGAACTGATGTGTACGCCGTTGGTAACATGGCCGATGGGAGTTTTCTCCGGGGGGGTATCGGGCCACAGGCTGTACCACATCTGGCGCGAGACTTCGCCGTGCAGCTGGCTCACGCCATTGGAGCGGCCCGCCAAGCGCAACGCCAGCGCTGTCAGATTGAAGGCCGGCCCGTTGCCGGAATCGTGGCTCCCCAACGCCATGAACTCGTCGCGGTTTAGTCCTAGTTGTGGCCAGAGTTTGTGGAAGTATTTTTCCATCATGCTGAAAGAGAACGCATCGTGGCCTGCGGGGACCGGTGTATGGGTGGTAAAAATCGTTCCTGCGCGTACCCGTGCAGTGGCCTGCTCTAGCGTGAAGCCTTGAGCGATGTATTCGCGTAGCCGTTCCAGCACCATGAAGGCCGCGTGGCCTTCGTTGATATGCCAAACGCGCGGTTCAACTCCTAGCGCACGCAGAATTTTGACCCCGCCGATACCCAAGAGAACTTCCTGTTGGATGCGCATCTCTTGATCACCGCCGTACAGCCGGGCGGTCAGTTCTCGATCCCAGGGAGCGTTCTGCTCCATGTTGGCATCTAGCAGATAGAGCTGCCCGTTGCCTGTGCGCACTTGCCAGACTTGCAGGTGGAGTTGGCGATCCCCTACATCCAGAGCGATTTTAACGCAGCTGTCATCATCCGCACACAAGTAAGGGCGCAAGGCGACGTTCTTGGGTTCAAGTGGGGGATAAATGGCTTCCTGCCATCCGTGTGGATCGAGCCGCTGGATGAAATAGCCCTGCTCGTAAAGGAAGCCGATGGCGACGAATGGCAGGCCCAGGTCGCTGGCTTCTTTGGTATGATCCCCAGATAGGATCCCCAGGCCGCCGGAATAGATGGGCAACGAGGCGTGGATGCCGAATTCCGCCGAGAAGTAGGTGATAGGGTATTGGGTGTATTCCGGGTAGGTGGTGGAATACCACAGATAGCCGTTACGTTGTTCGCGATCCAACTCCATCAGCACACTATCGTAAGCGCGTAGGAAGTTGGGGTCTTTGGCGAGCGCGGCGAGTTGTGCCTCTGATATTTCCTGGAGGATGCGGATCGGATTGTGGCGTGTGGTAGTCCAGAGTGTGCGATCTACTATCTTGAACAAATCGCGGGAATTGCGATGCCATGACCACCAGAAGTTGAAGGCCAACTCTTCGAGCCGGGCTAACCTTTCCGGGAGCCTTTGCCGAATTTTCAATTGCGTTTCGGACAACTTTGTTTCCATGTTTCTCCTCTGAGCTATAAGCCCTTGTGAAAAATAATTTCTTCTACGGCTTGATCCATAACAACATCACAAAAACGATGATGCCGACAAATCCAAATTCAATGAGTACTCGGCGGGTGAGCCGCCCCAGTAGGTATTGGTAGCTCAGTCCCACGAGCATGTAGAGGCTTAATGTTAACAGCGTGGCGGCCATCCAGAATGATACGGGCCAGTAGCCCAGCAACCAGGCCAATTGCCCGCAGAGCAGCCCGCTGATGCCGGCGAAGAGCAGCTCGGCATGAAAGTTTCCCCCACTAGCGCTGAGTAGGTCAATTGCTAGTAACCCGCTGATAAGTAGTACCGCCGGCCCGGTGAGCAATGCGCGTCCTTGCCCGCTGAGGATGAGGCTGAAGAGGGCAAAACCCAACAGATAGTCACTGATGTTGAGCAGGGTACGGGAACTGGCATAGCTAGGGGCATCTGGGGAGAAGACACGGTAGGTGAGGTTTTCCAGCAGGCCGATGAGCAGCCCGGTGAAGAGTAGGGCGCCAAGCCAGAGCGGCCAAGTTTGAGTACGCACAAGTAACAGTCCTGCCAACAGACTACCCAGGGTGGGGGTAATAATTGAAAGTCCGCGCGGGCGTTCCAGGGTTTCCTGGTAGGGGTGGACGTGTAACAGGTAGCGCGTGCCGGTAGCGACCAGCCCCATGAGCAGTAGGGGGAGAATCCAATCGCCGGTGATAGTAAAGCCGAGAGGCGAGCCAAAGATACGGCGGACGCTCCACGAAAACGTGGGAAGCTCCACGAAGTGGAATAAGGCCGCGCTGACCAGCACAATGGCGAGGAGGATGCTGAGCCGGTCGCGCACAGGCGTCTGTGATCCCTGTCTTGCTGCGGGCATGGGGCTTATTCTAAGGCAAGCGGGGAATTTGTCAATCCTGTGTAACCCTTTGGGTTGTAAAAGGGTTAGTACGGGATGGCGTGTCATACGCTCTTTGAGGGTTGTGGGACTTGAACCGTGCTACGTGATATTTGTCACGCAGCACGGTTCACATTTCAGGCAAATTATAGATCACGCAAAAGTTGCCCAGTCAAAGCCGGTAATATGCGTGTTTTGAGCCTACTACAGCGTTAGTGTTGTGGTACTGCCTTTAACGAGCGCAGAGGCCTTCGACAAGCTCAGGCACCGGAGAAGCCCGGTGGCTGAGCCTGCCGAAGCCTCTCCCGGTGGCCCTTCGGCATTGCCTTGGACGGCCATCGCGCAAAAGACGCCCAGTCAAAGCCGGTAATATGCGTGTTTTGAGCCTACTACAGCGTTAGTGTTGCGGTACTGCCTTTAACGAGCGCAGAGGCCTTCGACAAGCTCAGTCACCGGAGAAGCCCGGTGGCTGAGCCTGCCGAAGCCTCTCCCGGTGGCCCTCCGGCATTGCCTTGGACGGCCATCGCGCAAAAGTTGCCCAGTCAAAGCCGGTAATATGCGTGTTTTGAGCCTACTACAGCGTTAGTGTTGCGGTACGGGTAAATTACAGATCGCGGGTAAGGCTGTGGAGGAATTCCGCGTTGGTGCGCGTTTTGCGCATCTTCTGGAGTAAGGCTTCCGTAGCAGCAGCGATATCGTAACCAGGGCCGCTGGGGGGCGGGGCCATCATCTGCGTTACCATCCGGCGTAGGAGCCAGACCTGGCGCAGCGTTTCTGAATCCAAGAGCAGTTCCTCGCGGCGCGTGCCGGAGCGCACAATGTCGTAAGCGGGGAAGATCCGGCGTTCTTGCAGCTTTCGGTTAAGGTGTAGTTCCATGTTGCCGGTGCCTTTGAATTCCTCGTAGATCAGGTCATCCATGCGGCTGCCCGTATCAATGAGGCACGTAGCGAGGACGGTGAGGCTGCCGCCCTCCTCGATATTCCGTGCCGCGCCGAAAAAGCGTTTGGGGGGGTAGAGCGCCGCCGGGTCGAGGCCGCCGGACAGTGTGCGCCCGCTGGGTTGAACCACCAAATTGTAGGCGCGCGTGAGCCGGGTGATGCTGTCCAGTAGGATAACTACATCGCGGCCCATTTCCACCAATCGCTTGGCGCGTTCCAGGGCCATTTGGGCCACTTGTGTCTGATGATCTACCGGTTCGTCGAAGGTAGAGCTGATGACCTCCGCATCTACTGAGCGATCCATGTCCGTGACTTCTTCCGGGCGCTCGCCGATGAGTACAACCATGAGGTGCGCGTCGGGATGGTTGGCAGAGATGCCGTTGGCGAGCTGTTTGAGCACCCACGTTTTACCGGCTTTCGGCGGGGAGACAATCAGTCCGCGTTGGCCCTTGCCGATAGGGGAAATCAGCTCCAGCAGCCTTTGGGTGATGTTGTGTGGATCGGTCAGTGTGTTCAACCGTTTTTCTGGGAAAATCGGTGTGCGACGCTCAAAGTGGGGGCGGCGCTTGGCATTTTCCGGATCCATCCCATTGACGGCTTCGACGCGCAACAGGCTGCGGTATTTCTCCGTCTCTTTGGGCGGGCGTACCTGGCCTACCACCATATCGCCGGTGCGTAGTCCGAAGCGGCGAATCTGGCTTTGCGAGACATAGACATCTTCGTGACCGGGCAGGTAGCGTGAAGAGCGCAGGAACCCGATGCCCTCTGTGGTCACTTCCAGCACCCCGCCGCCGAAAGAAAATCCTTCGCGCACGGCTTTTGCTTTGAGCAATAGCAGGATCAGATCTTCCTTCTTGAGCCGGCTGTAGCCGGAGACGTTGTATTTCCGGGCCAGATCGCGCAGCTCAGGGAGCCGCATTTCCTCCAGCGCATGCATATCCAGGTTGCGCAGCAAATCCTCTTCGACTGGAATGATAACAACTTCGGCGGGTACGAGCTCCTCAATCTCCGGCAGCGGCTCATCTGCTTCCGCTTCTTCTTCGACGTAATATGTTTCCGGGTATTCCTCTGCCAACTCCGGCGCGCGGGCGGCGTCGGGTTGCATCTCCAGTGTGGACTGGCTGTAAGCAGGTGCTCCTTCAGGTGTCTCTGGGAGTGATGCTGCATCTGCTGAAGGCGCAGAGTCACTGGTCATAGTTTCCGGGGCGATTTCTTCAGGTGTTACGGGCGATTGATTGTCTTCAAGTATGTCTTCACTGTGCATGGTATCCTCCATGGAAAACCTCGAAAAGTGGGATTTATAGTATTCGTGAGTCAAAATACAACCTGCGCTCCGGTTTAACCGTAGCGCGCAATGTACGTTTCTGCTTTGCGGACGATGGCTGTGTTACCGATAAACAAAGCTGTACGTTGGTGTAACTCGGTCGGTACAATGTCCAAAATGTTTTGGCAGCCGTCCGAAGCATAGCCACCCGCAGCCGCAGCGATTAAGCCCAACGGGGCGGCTTCATACAGCAATCGTAGTTTGGCCTGCGGCGGGCGTTCCTCCGTGTGGTGCAGTGGATAGTAAAAGACCCCGCCTTGTAGCAGGTTGCGGTGAAAATCGGCCACTAGCGAACCCACATAGCGTGCCGAGAGGGGGGCCGGAGGTTGCTCTGTTTCCATCCCGTGCAGGTAGTGATGGTAGTGCTGGACACCCAGGCTCCAATAGCGTTCGTAGGAAATGTTGGCGCTGCTATAACGTGGCGGTTCGGGGATCCGAATGTCCGGGTGCGAAAGCAGGAACTCGCCCAGACTTGGCTCCAACGTAAATCCATGCACGCCGTTTCCGGCAGTGTAGACCAACATGGTGCTGGATCCGTAGATGATGTAACCGGCGGCGACCATGTCACGACCGGGCTGGAGGCAGTCTTCTAGCGTACCAGGAATGCCAATCGGCGTCTTGCGCCGGTAGACGGAGAAGATTGTGCCGACGCTCACGTTGGAGGAGATATTTGAGGAACCGTCAATCGGGTCGAAAATCAGCACATATTTACCCTGTGCCATAGCTGGATTCTCCGGTACGATATTCATCAGGTGTTCCAGCTCTTCTGTTGCCATGATGCCTACCCGCCCGGTATAACTGTTCATGCGGATGAAAGTCTCGTTGGCGAAAACATCCAGCTTCATTTGCTTTTCGCCTTGAACATTGATGACGCCTATCTCACCCAGGATATCGCCTAATCCGGCGCGGCGAATCTCGCGCGCGATAATCTTTCCAGCCAGGGCAATATCGTATAGCAGGTTGCTGAATACGCCCGTTGCTTCTGGATATGCGCGTTCCTGCTCCAAAATATGCTGTTCGATAGTGACTATGTGTGAGTGCATTTTTGTCTCCTAGGAACCGGGAACAATTAAGCTAACATCCAACCGTAGTATTTTATTGGTGCATAACGACGTTTTGTGGACTCAAGACCTTGAAACCTACCAGGTCTATGTCCTAAACTTAATGACATTGAACATCCAACCGGTGAGCCGATGAGGTTTACACTGCAAGCGGTTAGTAGCGATGCATAACCCAATCTAAAACCCTGTCAACCAAGTGCAAGCGATGACACCGGCCCAAATCAAGCTATCAATTCGATCCAAGACGCCCCCATGGCCGGGGATGAGGTTGCTGGTATCTTTGACCCCCACCTCGCGTTTGAGCAGCGAGACAAATAGATCGCCCAGCGGGGTCAGCGCGCCTAATAGCACGCCCAACAGAGCCGCGCGTTCCAGCGGTAACACACTGCCGCCGACTTGTGACCAGATCCCGGCCAGCAAGGCACAGCCTAGTCCGCCGCTTAGCACACTCCCTATGTAGCCTTCCCACGTTTTTCCGGGACTGATGGATGGGGCTAGCTTATGACGTCCCCAGCGTTTACCGATGAAGAATGCGCCGCTGTCAGCGATCCAGATGCCGGGTAGTGTGATCAAAGTCCACCATAGACCATCGGGGAGGGCACGCAGGCGCAGTAGATAGGCACTGCCGATACCTAGATAGAGACCTCCGGCCAGCGTGAGCGCCCAATCGGCAGCCGGGTGGGGGGTATGGCGGAAGAGTTGTGCTGCTGATGCGGTGAGTGTGAGTAAGACCAGTCCCGATTGTAGCCAGCGCCCCTGCCCCCAGGTGGTGTCTGCGATCCAGAGCAGGATGATGGCCCACAGTAGCGGCAAGTTGATGTGTTGCTCTTTGCGACGTGCCAGCTGGGCAAATTCCAGACCGGCGAGCAGTGTTGCTATACCGATAACGAATACGTAATACAGACCGCCAGCAAGGGCTGCACCCACAACCAGGGGGATGAGAATGGCAGAACTGATGATGCGTTCTTTCATAAACGTGGCGATGGTTATTCCCGAATTCTGATGTAGGGACGTGCGCCAGGGTTAAGGTTGGGCCTGGCCGTGTGTGATGCAGGTATGTTTCTGCGGTAAAAAATAGGGAAGTGCTGTGATGTTATTGTTGTAGCCCGCCAAACCGGCGCTGGCGTTGGCTATATTCAACCAAGGCTTGATAAAATGCGGCTTTATCAAAATCCGGCCAGTAAATCGGTGTGCCGTGGTATTCGGCATAGGCTCCTTGCCAGAGGAGAAAATTGCTCATTCGCATCTCGCCGCTGGTGCGAATGATTAAATCCACATCCGGTAGCCCGGCGGTGTAAAGATGCTGAGCAATGGTTGCTTCTGTGACCTGCTCGGCAGAGATGCCTGTTGCAACAATACGTTGCACTGCATCTACCAATTCGGCGCGTCCGCTGTAGTTAAAAGCGATGTTGGCAATTAGGCGGTTGTTGTGTTGGGTGAGTTCTGTTGCTGCGCGTATTTGTTGCTTGAGATCGTTTGGGAGAGGCTCAAGTCTGCCAATATGTCTTAATTGTACACCATTTTTGTGTAATTCGTCAACTTCTTTTTTCAGCGATTCCCGTAACAGGCTCAGCAGACCTTGGACTTCTTCGTGGGGGCGACTCCAGTTTTCTGTGGAGAAAGCGTAGAGGGTGAGGATAGGCACTTCTAGTTCCACCGCAGCGTGCAGCACCCGGCGTAGGTTTTCCACCCCGGCGCGATGGCCTGCCAGTCGTGGCAGGCCACGCTGCTTGGCCCAGCGGCCGTTGCCGTCCATGATGAGGCCAACATGTTGGGGATGTGCAGGTAAAGGTGGGAAATCGCTTTTTGAGTTGTCTAGGCTCATTTTGTCTCAACTTGTTATGCGAAACATTGCGGAAAAGAGGGGGTAAGGACGTAGGTTTTTTTTGAAAGGCGTAATTTGTGTGTCGTGTCAGTATATGGACGCGCGGGAGACTGGCCCTACGCATCGCGATTAGATTTCCATGATCTCGCGTTCTTTGCGTTGTCCAATCTCGTCTACTTTTTCGGTGTAGCGGTCGGTGAGTTTTTGCAGTTCGTCCTGTCCGCGCTTAAGATCATCTTCCGAGATCAGTTTTTCGTTCTCGAACCCACGCATATCATCTAGCGCGTCGCGGCGGATGTTGCGTGCCGCGATTTTGGCTTCTTCTACGCGGCGTTTAATCATCTTTGCCATTTCTTTGCGCCGTTCCTCCGTAAGGCGGGGGATGGGGAGCCGTACTACACGCCCGTCATTGCTGGGATTAAGCCCCAAATCGGACTGGAGAATGCCCTTTTCGATAACTGTAATGGAACCGGGATCGTATGGGCGGATGACGAGTAGTTGTGGTTCTGGTGCAGAGATTACGGCCAACTGTTTGAGCGGGGTGGGGCTGCCGTAGTATTCGACCATGACACGTTCCACCAGTGCCGGTGAAGCGCGTCCGGTGCGGACGCTGCGCAGGTCTTCTTCCAGTGCATCCACGGTTTTAATCATGCGCTCTTCGGTTTCTAATAGCAGATCATCAAGCATCGTTACAGTCTCCTCGGTGTGGCTATCACTAAACCCTGGCAGGTCTGGTTATACCTGCCAGGGTTCATGTTAGCTGATGAGTGTGCCGACCGGTTGTCCCAGTACAGCGCGCTCCAGATTACCGGGCTTCCATAGGCTCAGCACGATAATCGGTAAATCGTTATCCATACATAATGAGATGGCTGTCGAATCCATTACTCCGAGCCGACGATTGAGCGCGTCCAGGTAGCTGATGTGTGGATAGTGCTGCGCTTGGGGGTCGGTCAATGGGTCGCTGGAGTAAACGCCATCTACTTTGGTAGCTTTGATGAGCAGCTCGGCACCGGTTTCGGCGGCGCGCAATGCGGCTGCCGTATCAGTCGTGAAATAGGGATTACCGGTGCCCCCGCCAAACAACACAATGCGTCCCTTGTCCAGGTGCCGGCTGGCGCGCAGGCGGATGTAAGGTTCGGCAATCGAGCGCATTTCAATGGCGGTTTGCACGCGTGTGCTAAGCCCCAGGCGACTCAGTGCATCGGCAAGTGCCAGTGCGTTCATCACTGTCGCGAGCATTCCCATTTGGTCGGCGGTGGCCCGATCCATCCCGTGTGCCAGTCCATCGCGCCCGCGCCACAGATTGCCTGCGCCAATCACGATGCCGATTTCAACTTCCATCTCATGGATGGTGGCAATCACAGCTGCGACTTCATCGGCCTTATGGGGGTCAATGCCGAAATCCTCACCGCTTGCCAGCGATTCGCCGCCAATTTTCAGCACGATGCGCTTGTAACGCGGATTGGTCATCGGGTAGCTCCCTGAAAAAAATGTAAAAAAGCCCAGAGGGTTACCCCTCCAGGCTCTCCCCTAGTTCGTAGCGCGCAAAGCGCCGGACGACGATATTTTCACCTGTTTTGCTGATAGCGGCTTTAATGAGCTCTTCTATTGTGATTTTGTCATCACGGATAAAAACTTGCTCCAGCAAGCAGGTTTCTTTGTAGAACTTTTCCACGCGGCCTGCGATGATTTTATCGAGGACTGTTTCAGGTTTGCCTTCTTCCAACGCTTGCGCGCGGAAGATCTCCTGCTCGTGAGTTATTACTGCTTCAGGTACGTCTGCACGGGCGATGTAGCGTGCGCCCATCGCTGCGATTTGCATGGCAATATCGCGTACCAGTCCTTGGAACTCGTCGGTGCGAGCTACGAAGTCGGTCTCGCAATTGACTTCGAGCAGTACGCCGATACGGGAGCCGGCGTGGACATAGGCGCTCACTAGCCCGTCTTTTGCCTGGCGATCCATGCGCTTGGCCGCAGCAGCCAGACCCTTCTCGCGTAGGTAATCCACGGCCTTGCTAAAGTCGCCGTCATGTTCTTCCAGAGCCTTGCGGCAATCGAGAATCCCGGCACCAGTTGCCTGGCGTAGTTCTTTGACTTGTTCAGCTGAAATAGCCATTAATTGTCCCCTTCTTCTTCTTCATCGTCAATATCGGTGTTCGCTTCATCGTCCAGAACTGTGGCAACTGCGTCTTCGTCATCGTCATCACTAAACTGTAGTTTGCGCAAGCGCGCGAGGGTTTCGGCGCTTAAGTATTTCTGATCCTCAGCGTAAACATCAGCATCTTCTGTGCCCATTTCTTTGCGCAGATTCAGCCCATCTATGGCTGCGTCGGCCATCTTGCCCACCATCAGGCGGATGGCGCGGATGGCATCGTCGTTACCGGGGATGACGTAATCTACCCGTGACGGGTCACAGTTGGTGTCTACAACGGCGACGATGGGAATGCCAATGCGATCCGCTTCGGCAACAGCAGTGGCTTCGCTTTGTACGTCAATGACAAAAATTGCCTTGGGTAGGCGTTCCATGACCTTAAGCCCGCTGAGCCGGGCATTGAGTTTCTCGATCTCACGACTGAGCATAAGGTTTTCTTTCTTGCTCAGGAGGGCGAACTCGCCATTATCGCGGCGCGCTTCAAGATCGCGCAAATGGTCAATGCGCTCGCGGATGGTGCGCCAGTTGGTGAGGGTGCCGCCCAGCCAGCGTTGGTTGACGTAGGGCATGTTGGCGCGGGTGGCTTCCTGTGCAATGGTTTCCTGAGCTTGCCGCTTCGTGCCGACGAAGAGCACCTGCCCGCCGTCTGCTACGCTATCGCGGACGAAGTTGTAGGCGGTTTCCAGGCACTTGACCGTCTGTTGCAGATCAATGATGTGAACGCCATTGCGTTCGGTGTAGATGTAGCGTCCCATCAAGGGATGCCACCGCCGGGTACGATGACCGAAGTGGACTCCGGTCTCCAGCAGTTGTTTCATGCTGATAACACTCATAATCTTCCAAAGCCTCCTTGTGTTTTTTCCTCCGCAACTTTCATCCTGCGTGGGAGCTGATTGCTCAGCACACCCCACCCAGTCCAGCTGCGTGTGTTATGGAACTCCGAATAATGATTCTACCACAAATTGATGAAGCCGCAAATGTATTTAGACCGGGCGGGTGGTGCGACGCTTGATCGTCGGAATCACGCTGCCACGACCGGGGCAGCGTACTGGTAGTGACGCGCGGGGGGCTGAAAAGTCTCCCAAACGGTATCCACCGGTCACTGAGAATGGTGGCGCGCACTTGCATCCGTGCCCTGGCGAACGTGGCCCTCGGTGTCGGGCAGGTAGAAGAGCGAGTCGTCGCCCGCCTGGAGCAGTTCGGGCACCCCCGGCACGGCCCAGTCCCAGGCGCAGACCCGATATCAGCGCTGCCGCAAGGCTGGCAACCAGGCAAGCGCATGGGCGTGGTGGGAGGTGCCGAGGTACCACAATCGTTGTGCCTGGCTGTCATAGATGTAGTGTGACCAAGAGTCACTTTCACCACCCCCAAAATACAAGTGTATGTAACGGCGGTCTGGAGAATAGATCCCTACCCATTGCTGGGGAGTGGTCATCTTCGCCCAGGACCAATGCTCTGGCCCCTTCACCTGCCGAAACGCTTCAACAGGGATCTCTATCTCAGTACGCCAATGCCATTTGTCCTGCACCGGGGACTCTTCTTGCCAGGCAGTCATTGCGCCGCTGAGGGGATCAAGTCGCTGCCAGCCCAGGCGCCGGGATTCAAAGACGATGTAGTTGCCATCAAGCGTCCAGGTAAGGGTGTCGTATGTATCATTGTAGGTAGTGTGATTATCAATCAACCAGCGGAGCTCGCCATTGGCGCGATTCAGCACACACAACCCGTCGCGCACTTGCATGGTGGCGGTATCAAACGGAACGCTCCGTTCATGGGGCCGGAACAAAATCCCCCCATCCACCTTCCCATCACTGCAATGAAACGCTGCGTACTGGCCGTTAGGCGACCAGGAAATTGGACGCCACCACACCTGCATCTCCCGCGGCGTCATGCGCCGCCACCAGCCCCAGAAGCCTTGGGGACGGAAGAGATAGAGGCCATAATCGTGGTAAAAGGCAATCTCGCCCGGTAGTCGCAGATAGGGCCAGCGCCATAACAGCCCCCCGAGCAACAAACCCAATCCTAGCAGAAGTAAGAGGCGTTTCTTCATCCGATGTTACCTTTCATTGGTCCGGCTCCTAGCGACAGCCCCCCGTAGCCGGTTGTGTTTCGGGAATATCATCCGGGATATGCACGATGGCAAGCATATTGACCTCGCTCCAGGTATCGTTGATGGCTCGTTGTTCCCATGCGCTGGCTTCGCTAGAATGATCAACGATGTGGGGCGTCATGTACGAACCCTAGGTAGCAACTTGAGTTAAGTTAAGAACATTAGTTTGGATTGCCGTCCCCGAATCTGGTCACGAATCCCGCCTGCGCGGGACAAGTTACACGCATTTGCCTTGTCTGGTAAACATTCGTGTATTCGTGGCGGCATTCGTGGACGGCCTGCAACCCTTAACTTCATGCCATGGGTAGCCCCATTCATCAGCGCGCTGCTCGCCCAGCAATCCAGACAGGCTACCTGGATTAAGTTAAGGTTTTATCTCATAAACGCTATCTACCTGCACTTCCCACAACAACTCACCTGTGCCGCAATGATAGGTTCTGATGAATTCAGTGTCGTAGATGAAAGCGACCAGCTCTCCATGAACCAACCACAGGCGCTCCCCTGACTCAAGCCTTGCCATAATTTCTTCGGCACATATCGGGTGACTTGCCTGCAATTGCGGCTCTGGAGCCTGTAACGGATAAGCCGGTGTCTCCAAATCACTTTCAACAATAGGTTGGTGATGCGCCACCCGCAGTTCCCTATCCGAACCGGGGAGAGTAGAAATTGCACGGATACTGATTTGGGCTGCATCAAGCCCAATTATTGCGATGGACTGCTCTGCGTTTACCCCTAGAGCTGCCGCGTCAATGAGCGGTTGTACTTGACCGGTATCAAGGGCCATGACCATAATAGTATTCGCGTGGCGTGGATAATAAAATGGCGATGTAGGTTCCTCGCGCAATACTTTTAAGAACGTCTCAAAGGAACTCCATGATTTTATTACTCAGGGCATATAGGTGCAAAATCAACGATACTAATATGGTATTCATTGAAATATTCTATTCGCGCTGGATAGTGATAGTAGGGAGCAAAAGATGATGAACACGACCAACTACCTTGACAGTCACGAACTCTATCAAAAAGAGCCTCCATGACAGATGTATGCTCCCACGGCTGAAAAACCGGTAGTAAACCATATTCCTTCTCAGCAATCTCTGCGGACACAGTTATCCCATTCTGAACACAGATAGAAGCGCGTGCATACCCGCGATAATCATAAACCCGAATTGTCATGTAGTATTCATCAGGTTCACGCAGATCCCATATCAGGTTGGAAATGGCTATCTGGATTGGAGAAAAGGCAGCCAAGCAGAACAGGGTGCAACCTATACACACTATACACCCCACAATAAGCACGGTTTTGGGCAATTGCTTCTTTTTAGTCATATTTTTGTTGCTCTCTTAATCCTGTCAGGCCGGTATTAGTGGCACTAGTGGGTCATTTGGCATGTTCATAGCCATACTTAGGGCGTAAATAATGGCTACCGCTGTGTCAACTGACCCACTAGTTCATTTGAATGGGAATGGAATCCCTAAGTGAAGCGCACCTGAGCAAGGTCCTCCATGGATAAGCAGCGCCAGCCACAGCCCCAGCGCGGGATCGAAGTACCGCCCGTCACGATAGATGAGGCCCGTGCTCCCATCATACACCTCGCTGCTGAGCAGGGGCTACGCAAAACTTAAGGCGCGCCCACCTCCAAACTATCAGGATCAAAAGGCCAATATTCTCCGTATCCGCGCCAATCTTGCAAGGTCCATGGACCAATTACGGATTCATAACGCTCAATACTCCAACTATACACGGAAGGGCTGAAATACCCAATATTGCGAACTAGCGTGGTGGGTTCGAGAACATACGGGAAGACATTATCTTGGAAAACAAGATCTACCCGCGTAAACATGTCTGGATAATTTAATGTTAAAGAAGATTTATAAACATGGATGCCTTGAGTAATGAAGTTAATCCCGGCTGGCGCGCCATACCGGGCAACAACATCCTGAACCGTCATGTTTACAGACGGGCCTAATCCTACAACGTCAACAATATCTTCACCCTGCCCAAAACTAACCATGAATCCGGTGCGCCCAGAAACACAACTGATCCCCCGCCCCGCCGACTCCGCTTCATTATCCCAGGCTCTGCACGCGTCATACACCCCCCGTTCTTGCAAAATCGCCAGCACTTCCGCTTCACGGGTTTCGCCGGGCACGATACCCCAAAAGCAAGGCGGCCCGCAAGGGTCCCCCGATAGAAATCCGCCATCTTGGATCCCTAGCACGGGCGTGGGAAAGGGCGTGCGGGTAGGCAGCGTCGGGGCTGGTGGGGGTAATGTGGCGGTCGCCGGGGCCAGTGGGGTTGCCGTGGGCCTGGCGTGACAGGCGCTCAGCAGCCCGACCAACAGCAACAAGCCCCACAGGCTCACTTTATGACAGTAGACACTTGATACTTCGTCCGCTTTTCGCTGTAGCATCGTCCCCTCCTTATTGAGAAATAGCTGTTGCGACTACGCAATGACCCAAATCTTGGAATTGCCTTCATGCCATTGGGCTGAGTCGCCGTCCCCGAATCTGGTCACGAATCCCGCCTGCGCGGGACAAGTTATACGCATTTGCCTTGTCTGGTAAACATTCGTGTATTCGAGTATGTATTCGTGGACGGCCAGCAAACCTTAACTTCATGCCATTGCGTCCAGTATATATCCCTCGTGGTTGTTGACAAGTCCCTAGCCTATGGTATCCTCACTCATGCACGCTATTCTGTATTTGCGAGGTACCTATGCCCCATTTCAAGTTGACCCGCGTTCAGGTCATCATGCTCGCTGCGCTTGCGCTGGGCAATCTGTTGCTTGTGGGCGGTATGAGCGCCGTGGTTATTCATGACTTGCTGAGCCCCTCCGGGCCAACACCTATCCCGCTTACGCTTGCGCGCGGGGATGCCGCGCCACCGACACCGTTGCCACTTCCGACCTGGACACCTGTGCCTACTCCTACGCCGCAAGGTCTGGAGCTCCTGTACGTCTTTACGCCGGGAGTATGTCCTTTCGAGATTCCCGACGGTGCCATGATCGAATGTGGTGTCGTTGGCGTCCCTGAAACGCGGGGCGAAGTGCCTGCCGGTGTGGTGCAGTTGGCGGTAGCTCGCTATCGCAGCACTGCTTCTGATCCTGGCGATCCCCTTGTTTACCTCACTGGCGGCCCTGGGGGTGATGCGGTGGCGGCTTCTGTGAATCTTTACGATGTTTTCATGTACCCCATCCTGGCCGAACGCGATATCATTATCTTCGATCAGCGTGGAACTGGGCGTTCCAAACCTTTCCTCGAATGTCCTGAATTTCATTCTGTCACCGAGATGGACTTGCAGTGGAATTACTCGGTAGAGAGATTGGCCGCGGCGTACATGGATGCTGCCACGCGCTGCCGCACACGCTGGGAAATTCGGGGTGTCAATCTCGCCGCTTACACCAGTGCCGAGAATGCTGCCGATGTCAAAGACCTCATCACGACGTTGGGCTATGAGCGGGCTACGCTCTACGGTGCATCCTATGGCTCGCGTTTGGCGCTCACGGTCATGCGCGATTACCCGGCGGTGGTGCGCAGTGCCATTTTGGATGGCGTTGTGCCGCTCGAAGTACATCTCTTCAACGATCAAAGCGCGCGCATGGATCGCCTGCTCCGGCAGCTTTTCGTGGGTTGCGCTGCTAATGCAGCCTGTCGCACGGCTTACCCCAACCTCGAATCCGTCTATCAATCCGCCATCGCTAGGCACGACGCCCAGCCGGCTACGGTGTGGAGCAAGCGGATCGGACACAAATCGTACCGGGTCCTGGTCAATGGTGACTGGATTACCGGCGCGATTTTCTTCGGTGCTTACGATACCGAACTCATTCGCTATCTCCCTATGATGCTTCACGATGTCTCACGGGGCGATTACGAGCTGCTCGCGTGGATGCTGGGTAATGTGGGTCAAAAGACCGATTTGAGCACGGGCATGTACCTCTCAGTTAATTGTCACGAGGAGGTCTTTGCCACTACGCCCGCACAGCTCGCTGCCGATCTTGCCGCTTATCCGCACACTGAAAGTTTCGCCAATTGGAGTATTTATGGGACCTCAGAGACCCTGTTTGTGCTCTGTGAGACCTGGCACGCGGCGCCTTTCGATCCGCGCGAGGCTGAGCCGGTGCTGAGCGATATTCCGACGCTGCTCCTCTCCGGGGAGTACGATCCCATCACCCCGCCGGCTTATGGGCGGATGGTGGCCGCAAATCTGAGCGCCTCCCAGCATTATGAGTTCCCCGGACAAGGGCACGTGGTGGGCTTGTGGCAAAGCTCGTGCGCGGTGAGGATTGCGCGCGACTTCATCTCTGATCCGTATGCGGCGCTGGATACGGCTTGCATTCAGAGGACGACAGGGCCTGATTTCATCACTCGCTAGTGTTTGTGGTTGCCCCGTTTGACTTTGCCGGGCATTCCAACGCCCGCTATAGTTTGAAGCTGCTCTCACCTGTGGTATACTGTCAACAGGAGCGAATATAATTGATGGCACAGGTTTGGGGGCAATTTCTTCATGGGCTCATCTTTTCAGTGTTGAGCCTGACAATTATCTTCCTACAATACCGCAGTCGCCGTATCATGCTGGCTCGGCGGCTGCCGTGGTTGGCTGGATTTGCTCTCTGTGAAGCCATCGTCGCCTGGAGCGATTTATTGCACCCGCTGTTCCCCTCCCGGCGCGGTTTGTCACCTGATCTGCGCTTCATACTGCTCTCCGTTGGTTACGCTGTGCTGTTGGCCTTTGCGCTGCAAACTTTGCTTCCCCCTGACCATACCAAGCGGCGTGCTTACAGCATCTTATTCACTGCCCAGCTGCTCTGGCTCCTCCCTTATGTGAGTGTGCGGCGTTTTGCCCCAGATGTGGATGTAATCCTTTTGGGCGAAGTGCTCATTCGTTATGTATTAGCCGCTCCGGGGGGCCTGCTGGCTGGCCTAGGCCTACGTCGGCAAAGTTACCATCTGTTAGAACAGGCCTGGCGGCAACGTATCCGCCCCTACCTGCGGCTCACGGAAGCCGCCGCCGGACTCTATGGGTTGCTCAACCTGTTTTTGGTCCCCGCGGCCCCTATTTTCCCGGCGGTGTTACTTAATGTCGACCGGATACCTGTGCCCGCGGCGCTCCTCTGGGCCTTGAGCGGTACTTTGTTACTGGTAGGCCTTGTGACGGCGTTGACCCATATTCAATTCGAGATCGAGCTGTGGGTGGAGAACGTTGAGCGTGCCCAAACCCTGGCCGCCGACCGGGAGCGCATCAGCCGCGAGCTGCACGATGGTATCATTCAATCCATCTACGCCGCCGGGCTGCTGCTCGAAAGTATTCAGCACCTGATTCCTGAAGATCCCGACAAAGCTCAGGCGCTGCTGGGCCGGGTGATGGCGAGTCTCAATGACACTATTCAGGAAATCCGTCGCTATATCTTTGACTTGCGCAGCGATAGACCTGATGAAACGCTTGAAGCCGGTTTGCGGCGCTTGTTGCGTGATTTTCATATCAACACACTCCTGCAAACTAACTTAGAGATCAAAGGCGATGCAGGGCAATTGCTCACGTTGGAACGGCGTCGGCATATCCTGCAAATTACTCGTGAGGCGCTTACCAACACTGCGCGCCATGCTCATGCCCAACTGGCTAATGTTGAGTTGATCTACGAAAAAGACGCGCTTTACATTACCATCTGCGATGATGGGGTGGGGATGGAACAGCTCCAGGTGAGCAAAGGCCATGGGCTACGCAATATCCGTGAGCGTGCGCGATTGCTCGATGGGGCCTTGCGTATCGAGAGCGCACCTGATGCTGGCATGACGTTGCACCTTACTGTTCCGTATACTTGACCAAAAAGGTAGGAGAACATGATCCAAAGAATCCTCATTGTAGATGATCACGAAGTTGTGCGCCTGGGGTTGCGCTCGTTACTCACGCGCTATCCTGAATTTGCCGTAGTAGATGAAGCCAGCAACGCTGCGGAAGCGTTGGAAAAGACGCGGCAACATCACCCCAATATTGTTCTGATGGATATTCGGATGCCGGGGAAGAATGGCATTGAAGCCTGTCGCCAGATTAAAGCACAGTTTCCCGATACGCATATCATTATGCTCACCTCGTTTGCGGAGGATGAGATGCTCTTTGAGGCTATCAGCGCGGGTGCGGCGGGCTATGTTCTCAAGCAGGTAGGCGGCGATGATCTAGTACATGCAATTCAGTGCGTGGGGCGGGGCGAGGCTTTGCTCGACCCCGCTATTACCCAGCGCGTCCTGGAACGGGTGCGGCAGGCCGCGCGCCAGGAGCAGGCCGCCGCGTTCAACGAGCTGACAGAGCAAGAACTGCGGGTGCTGGGACTCGTGGCGGAGGGGCGTACCAACAAGGAAATCGCCAAACTCCTCTACCTGGGCGAAGGTACTGTGCGCAACTATGTGAGCAGCATTCTTTCTAAGCTGCGTTTGACCAATCGCGCCGAGGCTGCCGCCTATGCCGTGCGTCACGGTTTGCAGGACTTTCTCAAAGAGTTTGGGGGATGAGCCGCCGATTGTATGCTGGTCAATATATGTTATGATGGACGCAAAACATAATTTTTTTGTTACGTAGCACACATTACGCAGTAGGTAAAGGAGCTTCCGGCATGAGTAAATCCCCAAAGCAGGTAGACGTTCTTATCACCGCCGATTTTGTCGTGACGATGGACGCGCAATATACGTTACACACACCTGGTGCTGTTGCTGTTACGGGTGCTGATATCGTTGCGGCCGGCCCGGTTGCGACACTAGAGCGCGACTACAGCGCCGCCGAGCGGTTCGATCTGGGCAATACCGTTCTTATGCCGGGCCTCATTAACGCGCATGGGCACGCCCCGATGACCCTGTTACGCGGTCTGGCCGATGATCTGCGCCTGGACGTATGGCTGATGGGGTATATGATGCCGGTCGAACGGGACTTCGTCAACCCGCGTTTTTGCTGGCTCGGCACCCAGCTCGCTGCTGCGGAGATGATTCGGGGGGGCACGACGACCTTCATGGACATGTACTATTTTGAGGAGGCTGTGGCCGATGGCGCGGCGCAGGCCGGATTGCGGGCCGTCTGCGCACAGAGCATCCTCAAATTTCCCACGCCTGATGCGGGGAGCTACGATGATGCCCTGCTCCGCGCCCGCGATTTTGTTGGGCGCTGGGTCGGACACCCCCTTATTATTCCGGCGGTTGCGCCCCACGCACCTTATACTGTCACGCCTGAAATTCTTGAAGGCGCGGTCTCGCTAGCATTGGAGTATGATGTGCCGTTACATATCCACATTGCTGAGACGGCGCAAGAGGTAGAGGATCATCGTAAAGAGTATGGGATGCCGCCTGTACCTTGGCTCAAGAAGCTGGGGGTTTTCGAGGCTAAGACTACCGCTGCACACTGCGTTTACCTCGATGAAGGCGAGATGTACACATTTCGCAATCACAATGTTGGCGTGGCACACAACCCTTCGAGTAACCTCAAGTTAGCCAGTGGGATTGCGCCCATCGCACGCATGTTGGAACTGGGGTTGAATGTCGGCATCGGCACTGATGGCCCGGCTAGTAACAACGACCTGGATATGTTCGAGGAGCTGCGCCTGGCGAATATGATAGCCAAAGTTGCTACGCTCGATCCGACCACCCTGCCAGCGCGGCAGACCATCGAGATGGCGACTATTGGTGGCGCGCGCGCGATGCACATCGAGCACCTTACCGGCTCATTGGAGATTGGTAAGCGTGCTGATTTAATTGCCGTGCGGATGGATAACATCCACCACACGCCACAGTTCCGGCGCGACCCCGATAACGTGTATTCGCGGCTAGTCTACGCCTCACATGCGGAGGACGTGCTGCATGTGATGGTCAACGGGCGGTGGTTAATGCGTGATCGGCAGCTGTTGACGGTGGACGTGACCGGGTTGCAGGATGAGACGAATTTGCTGGCCGGTAAAATTGATGCGTTCCTCATGCGCCGCGAAGAGAGCGTGTTGAGTAAGCTGATTGCTATCGGTGGGGTGGCACAGGAAAAGATGTTTGAGGTGCAGGTGAAGGTCCGTACCGATGCGCTGGACGCGCTTGAAGCGCGCATCAAAGCGGCACCGGAATTCACTGTCATTCGGGGGTCCAGTCGCAGCCAGTATGACACTTACTTTGTCTTTGAAGATCGTTGGACAAGTGCGGTGCGCTACCGTGAGGATGAGGTGAAGCACTTGGATTCGGGTGAGTTGATTGATGTGATTTATCGTCTCACGCTGACCACGATGGCGAAGGAACGAGAGTACGAGAACTCGGTGTTGCTTTCACGGTCACGCTTCAACGCTGCGGCTACCCGCAGCTTGCGCTTTTACCGTGAATACTTCAAGCCCGAACGGGTGATTGAAGTTCACAAACAGCGGCGGCGCTATCATCTCCGCTACGGCGGCACGGATTTTGCCTTGAATTTCGATCAGGTCATTAAGCCGGAGCGGGTGGGGAGCTACATGGAAATCAAGAGCCGCACCTGGTCGCGGCAAGATGCGGAACATAAGGCGACACTTATCGGGCAAATCCTGCAATTGCTGGGTCTGCCCGCCGAGGCCCTCGTGAAGGATGAATACGTCGAGTTGGCGCAGCTAGTCAGCACATAGCCGCCCGTTGGCGTGTAGCCTGATCTTATTGAAGGGGCAATGTCATTAAGTTAAGACCTCGCAGGTTTCGTAAAAATTGGGTGGGGTAGTATTTTACCGGTGAATCAGACGTTGTGTCAATGTCATTAAGTTAAGAGCATTGATTCCCGTTGCCGTCCCCGAATTGGATCACAAATACACGAATTTGCCTTGTCTGGTAAACATTCGTGTATTCGAGTAAGTATTCGTGGACGGCCTGCAAACGCTAACTTAATGACATTGGACGTTGTGTAGACTCGATGCTTTGAAACCTGCTAGGTCTATGCCCTAAACTTAATGACATTGATTGAAGGGTAGGCCATACTGAAAAAATAACCATCCCCTTTGCTCCCGCTGGATTGAATGAAAATTTGTCTACCGTACATTTTCCAAGCGCATTCAGTTTTAGCCACGAATTAGCATGAATTTTACGAATTTCTTATTGTTTTCGGGTTAATTCGAGTGAATTCGTGGCAAAAATCTACAAGTGTACGGTAGCAAAATGAAAATTAAGAAAATAAACCGGAAATAAAACTATTTGCAAGAATCACTCTTTAAAAATTTACAAATTGAGAATTTTGCCCCACTCCCTTGCCCCTCCCCGCGCCGCTGTGCGGCGCGGGGAGGGGGAGAAAACAACGGTTTTTTGGACGGTGGCAAAGCCGCCGCCCAAAAAAACCACAAAAAAATCCCCCCTTTCCCCCGCTTGCGGGGGGAAGGGGGGCAGGGGGATAGGGGGTATCATTTTATTTTTATAGTGACAGATTTCACATAAAACCTTATTTACGGATTAATTTCTTAAAATTCATATAATCCAGCGAACTTTTCAGCCGTGGGCAGGCCGGAGGCGTGGATTTAACCATCCGCGCTAAGCAAGGTGGCGATGACTTAAATTTCGGAGTTTCTGTACGTGCGTTTTTTGTGGTTGCTTGGAGGCTACACAGACTGAGAATTGCCAATTTAGAAGAAACTGCTTATAAAATTTTGACTTTTCGACTGACTATGTTAAGATAGTGAAGAAGCCAGCGTGTGTATTTATTTATATTATCATTATTTTATTGCGCTGACTGTATGATAATGTGAATCTCTGTAACGTCCTCTGTGACGTGCATTTATACTTGTTATTTTGAGGAGGTCTTATTTGAACGCGGATCGTATTGCACGCCTGTTTGGTTTAGTGTTGTTCGCTTGGGTTGGTATTTCTATTGGGAATCAGATCTCAGATTGGTTGCCCGGTATCATGTTGCTTGAGCAACCCTACTTTCCCATTGGGACCGGCGCTTTATTTGCCATCTTTGGTACTGTTTTCGCCCCTACGATTTCCACGCGGCCCTTCCGGCGTTTGCGCCGCCTCATTGATCGTTTGTCACTTTCACAGCTTTTCTCAGCCATCCTGGGATTAATTGTGGGTCTGATACTGGGGGCGCTGGCGGCGGTGCCGATTTCCTATTTACCTATCCCCTTTGGGCAGATACTCCCGTTTTTTGCCGCCGCCTTTTTCGGTTATTTGGGCATCAATGTTACCATTGCCCGTCCCGAACTTACTCAGGGGATGCGCAATCGCTTTTTCCCGAAGGAAATCGTAACTGAAATGCCTGTATCTGCTGCGATTTTGTTGGATACCAGCGTCATTATTGATGGGCGGATTGCTGATATATGTCGTACCGGTTTCATCCAAGGGGAGCTGGTAGTGCCGCTGTTCGTGCTCAACGAGCTCCAACACATTGCTGACTCTTCCGACACCTTGCGCCGTAACCGTGGGCGTCGCGGCCTGGAGATTTTGCGGCAGATGCAAGATGAGGCCACGTTGCCCGTCCGCATCACCGACGCTGATGCCGAGGGCGTGCGCGAGGTGGATGACAAGCTTATCAATCTCGCCCGCCAACTCAGTGGCTATATCCTCACTAACGATTACAACTTGAACCGAGTAGCCGAGCTGCAAGGCGTGAAAGTTCTCAATGTCAACGACTTGGCGAATGCGGTTAAGACAGTGTTGTTGCCGGGGGAGGGCTTCATGATTCATGTGCTGCAAGAAGGTAAAGAGGCCAATCAGGGCGTCGGTTATCTCGATGATGGGACGATGGTGGTTGTTGAAGATGGGCGAGCTTACTTGAACAAAACCGTCTCGGTGGTGGTGAGTAAAGTTTTGCAAACATCCGCCGGGCGCATGATTTTTGCCCGCCCGGAGACTGAGAGAGAATCCTAACCGTAGCGGGTGGAAGGAGTGGGCGTATGGCTTTGAAAGTCTACAATTATTTATCGCGTGAGCTGGAACCCTTCAGACCGGTACAGCGTGACCGGGTGCATATTTACGTCTGTGGCCCGACGGTTTACGATCATTCGCATCTCGGTCACGCCAAGACGTATGTGGCAATGGATGTTATTGTGCGTTATTTCATGTATCTGGGCTACAAAGTACGCCACGTGCGCAACATTACCGATGTGGGGCACCTGCTCGACAATGGCGAAGATCGTATCGCGCGGGGGGTGCGCCGCGAGCGCATAGATCCGATGGAGTTGGTAGAGACGTATATGGCAAGCTATCTGCGTGATATGGACGCGCTGAATGTGTTGCGTCCCCATATCTTGCCGCGCGCTGCTTGCCATATTCCTGAAATCATCGCTTGGACGCAGGCGTTGCTTGACCAGGGCTTCGCTTATGAGGTGAACGGCAACGTCTACTTCTCCATTGAAAAGTTCCCGGAGTACGGCAAGCTCTCGCGGCGCGTGGTAGAAGACCTGGAAGCTGGAGCACGTGTACAAGTTCGTGAGGAGAAGCGTAATCCTGCTGATTTTGCTTTGTGGAAGCGCGCTGATCCAGAACATATCATGCGCTGGCCCAGCCCGTGGGGCGAGGGCTACCCCGGTTGGCACATTGAGTGCTCGGTTATGGCGACCAAGTATCTGGGGACGACTTTCGATATCCACGGCGGCGGTCTGGAAAACATCTTCCCTCACAACGAGTGCGAAATTGCACAGGCTGAGGCGCATGATCCCGATGCCCGCTTCGCTAACTATTGGCTGCTGGTGGGGTCGCTCACGGTTAGCGGCACCAAGATGAGCAAGAGCCTGGGTAATTTCCTCACCATTCAGGAGGCCCTGCAACTTTACACGCCAGAGGCTATTCGCTATTTTATCCTCAGCGGGCACTATCGTGGCCCGGTGGATTTCAGCCGCGATGCGCTTCAGGCTGCACAACAGGGTATCCAACGCCTGCATAACACGGCACGCAAGCTGCGTCAGCAAATGAAGCAGGCCCCGCCTGCCGGAACAGCCATTCTTTCGCAGGTAGCGGGTCTTGAAGATTATCGTGAAGCTTTCCAGACCTGCATGGATGATGATTTTAACACGCCACAGGCTCTGGCAACATTGTTTGATTTTGTTAAAGAAGTCAACCGGCAATTGGATCAGAGCGATGAGCTGCGCATGGGCACGCTTGCCGCGATGGACAAAATCTTCAGCGATCTAGCGGGCAAGGTCTTGGGTATCCTTCCCGAAAAACTCACTGATCCGGTTGGTGGCGAGACGCTCGATAGTTTGGTGGGCTACTTGGCCGAATTGCGTCAAGAAGCGCGTTCTGCCAAGAACTGGAGCCAGGCTGATGCCATCCGTAGCCGTTTGACCGAGATGGGAATTATTCTCGAAGATGGCGCCGACGGCACGCACTGGCGCATTGAAGCTTGAGTACTCTTGATGCGTGAATTGCTTTACGGTCGCCAGGCCGTGCGTGAGGCATTACGTGCGGGGAAGCGACGGGTTTATCGCTTGCTTTTTCGTGAGGGTGGTGCGCGCGCACCAATCCTTGATGATATTACTGCGTTGGCGCAACAGCGGCGTGTGCGTATTGAAACTTTACCCCGCCAGGCGCTTGATTCTCTGGCTCAAAATACTGAACACCAGGGCATCTTGTTGGAGGTCGAACCTTTTCCCTACGCCGAGGTTGTGGATATGTTGACGCTGGCCCGCGAGCGCGCTGTTGCTCCGTTATTGTTGTTGCTCGATCAGATTCAGGACGTGCACAACCTGGGGAGCTTGCTGCGGTCCGCGGAGGCGGTGGGAGTACATGGGGTGCTGGTGCAAGAGCGTCGTGCGGCTGGAATCACCCCGGCGGCGGTACACACATCTGCTGGGGCCGTTGAGCACTTGCTGGTAGCGCAGGTCGCCAATCTTTCCCAGGCGATGGAGCGGCTTAAGACTGCTGGGCTGTGGTTCGCCGGTCTGGAAGATGTGCCTGGCGCGCTGGCTTATACTACCGTGGATTTGACCATTCCGTTGGGGCTGGTGGTAGGTAGTGAAGGTGCGGGGATGCGCCGTTTGGTGCGAGAGCGCTGTGATTGGCTGTTGGCGCTACCTATGTGCGGACATATCAATTCGCTCAATGCTGCTGTTGCTGGCTCGATTGCGCTCTACGAGGTGTTACGGCAGCGCCGTGTTTGAAACTTTAGCCCTGGCAAGTTTCAACTTGCCAGGGTTAAGTGTTCCTCGGTGCTAATCCAAGAAGATCTCTACATGCTCGCCATCTTCATCATCTACGACGTCCACAAGCGAACCGATAATTTCCCCGTTGAACAAGCCCTCGAAGTTGGTCCAATCCAGGCCCTCGATTTCTGGGCCGAAGCGTGCGCCCATTTTTAGTCCGAACTTTGCCAGGGCTACCGGTAGCACAAGATTCACCCGTTGCTGATTCTTGTCTGTATCCGTGACGCGGATGTGTAGCCAGCGCGGTTTGCGCGATGCGTGGGGGGATGCATCTGCTTCTGGCTCAGATGCCGGTTCGTTGCCTAGGGCTGTTAGCAACCGCATGGCCTCTTCGGGCGTGAGTTCGCCCGCTTGTACCATCTCCAGTACCTTCAAGCGTTCTTCCTGTGTCATCATCTACCTCCATAAAGAAATCAGCAAAATCAACAAATTTATTGGTATTTCAAACCCTACACTTACAAAGTCATCTTCATTTGCATCAACATCCGGTGGACTTGAAACCCCACCTGGGTCAGCGCTGTCAGGAGCAACGGTTGTGGGGCGACGATGCTGGTGGTCGGCCATGCCGCTTGCTTACGCATGGCATACAATGCTTGTGTAGTCAATGCGCTGACCTCTGTTGCATCGGCGCTAGGGTGGGCCAGCAATTCCCAGATGTGAAATCGAAAGCGGCGATCAGTTTGCGCACACAGGGCCAGCCGTGGCTCCGGTGCGGTGTGTAGCCAGGCCCGTTCGTGCCGCCCCTCGAGCCAGAGTTGTAGCGTGCGCTCCCAGCCGCCATAGGTGTACTCTGAGCGGCGTACTTCCAGTAACTCGTTTTGCGGATGCGGATAGACTTGTCTAGCGAGCGCGTACCAACGATTTTCGTCGCCATCGCGGTGGGGGCGCCAGTCTCGTGTGACCGGTGTTGTTGCAGGCCAGGGGAGTCCGGCTGGGCGCAGCAGATGTGCGGTTTCCCCTACCGTTTTGAACCCCAGGCGCGTGTAGAGTGTGTGCGCGGCGGCATTATCAGCACGTACTTCTAGCCCTATCCAGCGTCCACCGCGTTCTTCGACCGTATTCAGCGCGGTTTCCATTAGTGCACGTCCAATGCCGCGTTGCCGGTGCGCGGGGTGGACTACAACGTTACCGATAACCCAGCCGCCTCGTGGCCCAGTAGGTGTGCGGCGTATCGAGAGATTAGCAATCACTGTACCGTCTTCTACCCACACAAAACCTGGCAGATCGAGCGTTTCCAGTCCCCAGAAGCGCGCCCACCAGTTGCGCTGTGCTGCCCGGCGCATTCGTATAAGCATCCGTTGCCCTGGTGGATCGAGTTCTGGGCCAAATCCCTGTTCCACCAGATTCACAACGGTAGGTAAATCGCGTAGCGTATCCAGCGGACGTATACCTTGTTCACCATGTTGGATGCGAATCGGGATGGCTGCGGCCATATTACGCGCCTTTCTTCAGCATGCGCACTGCATCATCTACGTTGATTTTACCTTGTGCCAGGTCGTTCAGGATGCTTTGTCGGCTATCTGCTGGTTCAGCACTTTCGCGGGCGATTTCGTAGCCCAACGCCTCGATGACTTCATTGAGGCGATTGCGGATGGTGGGGTAGGAGAGGTCCAGTTCTTCTTGCATACGATTAAGCTTGCCCTCACAGCGGATGAAGAGTTCTACGAATAACCACTGTTCTGCAGTGAGCCGCGCCAGCCGTTGCAACGTAAAGTTACCGTTGATGGTAGTGCCGCATTGTGTGCAAGTCAAACGCTCCACAAAAAGGTCTCCGTGACAGATCGGACATTGACCGGGTATGGGGTACATAGTTGTCTCCTTAAGATGGGTTTTACGGATCAGACGGATTTTTAGAGTTCTTATTCGTAAAATCTGTGTCCAATCAAGATTCTGGTGCATAGGTGTAACTTGGATTTATTTAAATTATAATACAATTAATCAATAATGTCAAGTAGTGACTTGATTTTATTTAGTTTAATAAGTGTATTAGGTTTATATTATTAACTTTATGCGCAAACTTTATGTTTTGAATAACTGCTGATTTGTCGAACTTAAACCGGGGTTTTTGTTACCTCTGTATGTTTTACGGCAATTGCACAATCTACCGCTCAGACTATAATGAGGTAGAATTATAACATCGGTTGGTAAACTGGTGTAGGAGGGAAGGTATGAAATCATTGCGATATTGGGTGGTGTTGGCGCTGCTGTTGGGCGGGCTGGGAGCTTGCACTCCATCACCCCTACCACCAACGGTTGTACCGCCGACGGAACCGCAGGAGACGCCGGTGCCTCAGACTGATGTTCCCACGCCTACGCCTACGGCTGAACCGTTGGCGGCGCGGGTCAATGGTGAACCGATTACGTTGGTCACTTATCAGCGGGCGCTGAGTTGGTACGAAACTTCTCTGGCGGCGGGCGGCCAAGACCCTAGCTCCGATGAAGGCCAGCTGGTGATGGCTGAAGCACGGGTACATATTTTGGAAGGGCTTATCGAGCAAACCTTGATTATCCAGGCGGCTACCGAGGCGGGCATTGTAGTTTCCGATGATGAAGTCACCGCTAACATTCAGGGGGTCGTGCAACAGATCGGGCAAGCCACCTTTGATCAACGCCTGGCGAGTGAAGGCCTGTCACTCGAAGAGGTGCGTTACCAGATTTGGCGCAGCTTGATGATCGGCAAAATTATTGATCAGGTAACGCAGACTGTACCTGCACGGGCTGAGCATGTGCGAGCGCGGCATATTCAATTATCCACAGAGGCTGAGGCGCAACAAGTGATTACGCAATTGCAGGCGGGTGCGGATTTTGGCGCGTTGGCGCGGGCGTACTCGCAAGACAGATTTACCCGTGAGGAGGGCGGCGATTTAGGATACTTCTCGCGCGGTATACTCACTGCTCCAGAGGTAGAAGCGGTAGCCTTTGCATTAGAGCCAGGGCAAATCAGTACCAGTATTCCCAGCCAGTTAGGGTATCATATCATTCAGGTTGTGGAACGGACACCAGAGATGGACATTAGCCCGGATAATATGCGCCTATTGCAGGATGCGGCGCGCGAAGATTGGGTCGCTGGTCTGTGGGGGCAAGCCCAGATTGAGCGTTTTATCACACCGTAGGAGGCAGACCGTGAAACGAGGAAGCCGTACTTTTGACATGTTGACATTGGTGGTATTGGGGTTGACGGTTTTGACTATCGCTTGCTATATTGGGATTGCCAATGATCCCAATGTGTTTTACAATCCCTTTCCTCCACCTACCCAAGTTGCGTTGATTTTGCTGTCAACGAGCACGCCGACGCCCACGCCGGATCTGGCCCCGCCTACCTGGACGGCGACACCTTCGCCGACCACTACGCCTACACGCTGGCCAACCTTCACCCCTACGGCCACGCGCACTCCCGGCCCGACCAATACTCCGCGCCCATCGGCGACGCCCATCACGCCTACACCACGGGTCACACGCTCGCCCTATCCTTTCACTGCTGAAATCGAGTACCAATCGCCTATCTACGGCAGTTGTGCCTGGAGCGGCGTTGCCGGCTTGGTGCAAGACCTCGATGGTAATCCATTGCGTGGTTATCCTATTCGCGTTTGGGGTGGTGGATTGGATTTGGTGGTATTGTCCGGTGATGCGCCGGCGTATGGCGATTCAGGGTGGGAGCAGTTCTTCAATAGTATGCCCTTTGAAGCGCAAGGGGTCTTTCGCGTGCAGCTGCACTCTCGCGACAATCCCAGCCATCCCCCAGTTTCGCCGGAAATCATATTGAATTTCGATGGTTATTGCTCCAAGGCATTGGCGCTGGTGACCTTTATTCAGAATCATTAAGCAGCGAGGCAGACATGCCCACACTCTATGTGGTGGGAACGCCCATCGGCAACTTGGAAGATATTACGTTGCGGGCGGTGCGGATCCTCAAAACTGTGCCGCTCATTGCTGCTGAGGACACCCGTAAGGCGCGGGTGCTGCTGCAACATTATGATATTCATACCCCGTTGACCTCGTTCTTTGCGGGCAATGAGCAGCGCAAACTAGCCCCATTGCTGGCGGCGTTGGCGGTGGGGGATGTGGCGTTGATTTCGGAAGCCGGGATGCCGGGCATAGCCGATCCCGGCTTTGTACTGGTGCGGGCTGCGCTGGAGGCGGGATACCCTGTTGTACCGATTCCTGGCCCGACAGCCCATACTGCGGCGCTGATTCTTTCTGGTCTTCCCACAGACCGCTTCCTTTTTCTCGGTTTTTTGCCGCGCCGTGCAACCGAGCGACGCACGGCGTTAGAGCCGTTCGTCGCGCTGCCGGTAACGCTCGTGTTCTATGAAGCGCCGCACCGCTTGGCCGCCACTTTGGAAACTTTGCGCGAGACGTTAGGTAATCGTCCGCTGGCGTTGTGCCGCGAGATCACTAAACTGTATGAGGAAGTCTGGCGTGGGGATGTGGAAGGGGCGTTGGCGCATGTGGCAGCGCAGCCCCCGCGCGGCGAGTATACGCTGGTGGTGGGTGGTGCGCAGGAGTTGGCTGCGCGTTGGGATGTAGAGCAGGTGCGGGGGTGTTTAGCGGCCCGATTGGCCGAGGGCGTTAGCCGCTCTCAGGCGGCCCGCGAGGTGGCAGCGTTAGCGGGTTGGGCGCGGCGCGAGGTCTACGCGCTGGAGCTGTGAGTGTCCGGCGTCACGACGCGGAATATATCTACCCCGTCTGTCCCCCCGGTGAGCGCATAGGTGCGCAGCACCGCCGGAATCAGCGCGGCCTGCCCCCGCCCTAGCCGGAGCTCCTCATGCGTACCCCAGGATAAGGTTGCTGTTCCCCGTATCGCCAGCAGAGTCTCCGGGCTGTCCATGTTGGTAAGTGTGCGGCGTTCGCCCGGTGCAAGCTGCCACCGGCTTACCTCGAACTCCGTGGCGGGCGTAGTATAGACAGTTACGCCGTTTTGTGTCGCGGGGCGCAGCACCACGGGTGGGCTTGCCTCGTAAATCAGAATCTTCGCTAACTGCTCCGCATCTGTAAACTTCCTGGTCAGCCCGGCGCGGAGCACATTGTCCGAATTCGCCATGCACTCCACAAGGTTTCCCCGCAAATAAGCATGAAGCACTCCTGCGCCGGTGAATAGACCTTCGCCGGTTCGCAATTGTACCAGATTGAGCAGAAAAAGTGTGAGCAGGCCCACGTCGCCGTTAGGGTAGTGGGGATAGAGCTCCATAAAAAGCTGTTCGATAGGGATGCGCGGGTCAGTTTCGCGCGTGAAGCGTGCGGCGAGCTGCGCGCAAGTGTGGGCGAGTGCTGCGGGGTCAGTGGTGGCGCGAGCTATGAGCGCGGTGTAGCTTGCCCGCAGACAGGCGCGCGCAGCTTCCTCGCTTGCCAGCTCGCCCGCTGCTAATGGATCGGCGGGCGGCCCGATGAACTCGCTGAGTTCGGGATAATCGAGCAGTATCTGTCGCAGTTCTGGAAAAGGGCGGAAGCCTACTAGTGCGGTCAGTGAATCTATGGCAATCGCTATTTCCGGCTTGTGGTTGGTGTCGGGATAGTGGGTGGGATCGCGGTGATGTAACTGTGCAGCTTGTGTACGGTTGGGGTGTGCTTGGATAGAAAGAGGGCGGGCGGCTGAAAGCACCTTACAGAGGAAGGGCAGGCGGTTCGCAAACTGCGCAGCGACGCGCCGCCCTAGTAATTCGGCGGGCGCTTCGGCAATCCAGCGATCCAGCGGGAGCGTTTCACCATCGAGTTGTACGGTAGATGGGGCGGAAGGGTGCGCGCCAATCCATAGTTCGGCGTAGGGGCGGTTCGGCTCGGCGGGGATGCCCAGCAGCTGCGGGATGAATGCCGTTGCTCCTTGTGTGCCCCAGGCGTAGGGTTGAATGGGATTGTCTAGCAGGTAGGGACGTGGTATAACTAGCATAGCAGTAAGGTTTATTCCGTTCGTAAATTGTGTGTCGCGCCCTCAACGGGCGCGGGGTGCTTGCAACTATTATAATCCAAATCAATGTCAGTAAGTTAAGACCTGGCAAGTTTCGTCCCAATTGGGTTGGGTAGTCTTTTACCGGTGAATCAGACGTTTTGTAGACTCAAAGCCTTGAAACCTGTCAGGTCAATGCCCTAAACTTAATGCCATTGGCTGTTATTATACTTGCGACCCAGGCAGTGACAAGCCAGGGCTGTTGGGAGAGGTTTTCGAGGAAGGCGTGGGCCATGGCTTTCCCCAAATTCGGTAACACAGCCAGCAATAGCCCCCTCCGGTTGATCCTAAAGCAGGAGTATTGCATAGATGCACCTGTCCTTTATCCCAGGCATTACACTGTGTGCACAGTTCTACCAAGAAGCGGTTCGCCCGATCTTGCATGCGCATTTCCCGGCTTTGAAATATGCTGCGGCTTTGCTCGGCAGTGGGTCTGAGGTGCTGGGTTTTGACGATCAGACCTCCACTGACCATGATTGGGGTCCCCGGTTGTTACTGTTGGTGGAAGCTGAAGCCCTACCAGTAGCGGAGCACCTCCGGCAAGTGTTGGCGCAACAGTTGCCTCAGACCTTTCACGGCTACTCAACCCATTTCACGCTCCCTGATCCAACGGATGGGGGAACCCAGCAACTACAAACTTGTGCAGAAGGGCCGATCAATCATCGTGTTACAGTACAATCGGTAGGCGGTTTTTTCGCCGAATACCTGGGTTTTGATATCTCACACGCGCTCGAACCCGCGGATTGGCTCACTTTTTCCGAGCACCGCTTGCGCAGTCTTACCGGCGGGGCCGTTTATTACGATGCTATAGGACTGGAAGCGGTACGCTCGCGTTTTGCTTACTATCCGTATGATGTGTGGTTGTATCTCCTGGCCGCAGGCTGGACGCGTTTAGGGCAAGAGGAACATCTCATGGGGCGCGCCGGGATGGTGGAGGATGAGGTCGGTTCAGCTATCATTGGTGCGCGCTTGGTCCGGGACATTATGCGCTTATGTTTCCTGATGGCGAAAACCTACGCACCTTACCCCAAATGGTGGGGGACGGCGTTCAAACAATTGCCCTGTGCTACAGAGTTGTGGCCCGTGTTGGAAACTGCTGTACATGCGCATAGTTGGCAAGAACGCGAGGTGCAGCTGGTTAGCGCCTATGAACAGTTGGCGGTACAGCATAATGCCCTTGGTTTGACCGCGCCATTGCCGGAACAGGTCAAACCGTTCTTCGGACGACCCTTGCAAGTCATCGCGCAACATGGATTTGCCGCTGCGCTGCTGCGCTGCATCACAGACCCCGCTGTCAGGCACATCGCTTCCCGGCGCGTGATTGGCGGACTGGATATGATAAGTGATAATACGGATCTCGTCGCCGACCCGTTCTGGCGCCCCTTTATTCGGCAGTTGTATCAGGCGCCTTGAGAAAAGTACGTGACAAGCTAATCGGTCGTAATGCCCACGGACATCCCGCTCTTCATTGAGGATGCCAGATTGCTCTGTAATCACGCTTACTGGGATGACATGGCTATTAAACTTGTGGCTCAATGAGTACCATGACACTTGCAGCGATAGGGTTGTTTGTTACAGCGCGTTGACTATAATATCGGTATGATAACATTACAATTACCCGAAACGCCGTGCAATGCTTCTATTAACCGTGTACAGCTGGCTGCGCTACCTGGTTTGTGCATAGATGCGGGAGTGTTGGGGATGTGTGCTTATAATCTTCTGTCTACTCCCGCGCTCATCCAGTATGCTCGCGAACAACCGGCTTTGGCTTTGCCCGATTTGTCGCCTCGTACCACGGGCGCTCGTGTGGAGTTACCGCGTTTGGTCGCGGCAGCACTGAATGCGCCTGACTCGGCAGTCCGCGCCGCCGCGCAGGCCGTCGCGCACCGCTTGGGGCGTAACCTCGGCTATATTCTCATCACTTTACACCGGGGTGATGTTGCTAACCGTGCTGCCCGTCCTGATTGGGGCGCTCGCGAGTGGGACTTGTGGGCACAGATACACCCTATATGGGTGGGGGGAGGTCTGACCCGCGGGCTGTTCGGCGCACAGTTGGTCACTGCGGCGCGTGAACTCTTGGCGGAGCTGGGTTATGCCGACCAGATACGGCTGGCGCGTGCAGCCTATGGCGGCACAGTGGCGCTGGTCGGCGCGGCGCGCTATCTGCCAGCGGTCATCACGACCGGGCTTTGTTTCGATTTCGGTCAGACACTCATCAAGCAAGGGATAGTGCGGGTGGATCGGGGAACGCTCACGCAATTACACACGCTCGCGCCCTTCCCGGTGCCCTGGGATTGGGAGAACTACCATGATACCGGTCAGGCCATTCCCGCTGTGGATGTGTTGGATTTCAGCGTCACGGTGCTGGTAGAGGCCCTGGCTGCGGCACGCGCTCAGGGACACACGCCAGGGCCAGACATTATGGTCAGCTGCGCGTCGTATATCCATCAGGGGCGGCTGATGGGCAATGGCCTCTATGCGCGGATGCAGACACTTGCAGATAACGTGGGCGCGCTCATCGCTGAGCACCTTATGGAACGCACCGGGCGTGCCTGGCGCGTTCACCTCATCCACGATGGCGCGGCGGCGGCTTCCGTTTACGCTGGCGCGCAAGAGGCCGCGGTCATCGTTATCGGCACAGCGTTGGGTGTAGGTTTTCCGCCGCATACCGCTGTCGGCCTGCGTCCACTCGCCGCTGATTTTACAGTGGTCGAAGGGCTTGGAGCAGAAATAGACTCAAAACAGGAGATGCTGCAAGATGCTACGCAATGAAGGTGAACCTTTGACCTGGGTGGCCGTGAGCGCGCCGGGCGCGGCTTACTCCACTGTGGAGGATTTGACAGCGCACAATATCTTTGAGCGCGCTGATTCGCATCAGGCCGTCGCACAGCATCGCGCCTTGCGCGAGACGTTGGCCGGGTGTGGTGCGGAGGTGCTGCTGGTGCCGGAGCTCGCGGGGCATCCCAACAGTGTCTTCACGCAGGATGTGGCGCTGGCTGTTCCCGATGGCTTCATCCGGCTGCGGATGGGGCTGCCCACGCGTGCAGGCGAACCGGCGTGGATGGCGGCGGCTCTCACAGCGGCGGGGCTGCCGGAAGTGGGCCGTATCGAGCCGCCCGGTACGCTGGAAGGCGGCGATGTTATCCTGGCGGGCAGTGTGGCCTTCGTGGGCCGTTCAGCGCGCACTAACGACGCAGGTATCCAGCAGCTCGCGCCCCTGTTGGAGCAGCGCGGCTATGCGCTGCGGGTCGCCGCTGTGCCGGACTCGTCCTTGCACATCGGCGGCATGATGAGCGTCATCGGGCCAGGGCAGGTCTTGGCGTGCCGCGAGCAGTTCCCGCCGGGCTTCTTCCAGGGCTTCGAGGTCATCACCATCCCGCAAGAAAGTTTCATTAGCGGCAACGTCATCACACTAGGGCGCGGGGAAGTCATTGCCGAGCACCGCAACGCGAGTGCCATCGCTGCCCTGCGCGCGGTGGGCTTCATCGTCCACGCGCTCGATCTGTCCGAGTTCGTCAAAGGTTCTGGCGGCCCCAGTTGCCTGATCCTGCCCCTGGCGCGGGGGTGAGCTTAGGCCGCTCCAAGAATTAAAGGCGTCCACCTCGCTCGGCGTGGATTGTCAAATCCACGCCTTTGCCCTATCAGATATCTGGCAACCCGCTGGATTTGGCAATCCCGTTGCGCTTTGCTTCACGGGACACCGTCCAGCGGGAGCAAGTGGAAGGATTGTTTTGTTGGAATAGCTTTAGTTGTCAGTCAGCGCAAAATCCCCTATAATGAAGATAATCCATGTTGATTTGTTAACTCTTGAAAGGAGGTGATGTGATGACGGGCAAGAAAAAGAAGAAAGACCACGAGACCCCCCCGGTTGATTCCCCTATCGCGCCGCCGCCGGTGACGTGGCCGCCCGGCACGATTTTGGATTGCAATGGCAACCCCGTGATCCAGGATTTTTCCTCAGAGGCCAACCGCAAGACCCGCACCAAGATGAGCGCCAAGGCTTATGAGCGCGAACTGCTCCGGCTGCATATCGAGCTCTCGAAATTGCAGGAGTGGATTCGGCACACGGGGCTTAAAGTCGTGGTGATTTTCGAGGGGCGCGATGCTGCGGGGAAGGGCGGTGTCATCAAACGCATCATGGAGCCGCTCAATCCCCGCCACGCGCGCGTGGTGGCGCTGGGCGTCCCCACTGAGCGCGAAAAGACGCAGTGGTATTTCCAGCGGTATGTCCCCTACCTGCCCGCTGCCGGGGAGATGGTGCTGTTCGACCGGAGCTGGTACAACCGCGCGGGCGTCGAGCGGGTGATGGGCTTCTGCACCGAGGAGGAATACCGCGAGTTTTTGCGCTCCTGCCCGGAGTTCGAGCGGATGCTGGTGCGCTCCGGGATCATCCTTCTCAAGTATTGGTTCTCCGTGAGCGATGATGAGCAGCAGCGGCGCTTTCAGGATCGCATTGACGATCCCACTAAGCGGTGGAAGCTCAGCCCGATGGATCTGGAATCCGTCACGCGCTGGGTGGAATACTCCAAGGCAAAGGATGAGATGTTCAAGTACACGGACATCAAACAAGCGCCCTGGTACGTCGTCAACGCCGATGTGAAGCGGCACGCGCGCTTGAACTGTATTGCCCACCTGATCAGCATGATCCCTTACCAGGACATCCCCCACGAAACGCTCGCCTTGCCTGCGCGCAAAGAAGCCACCGGTTACATCCGCCCGCCGATTACGGATCAGACCTTCGTGCCGGAAATCTATCACGGCGATTGTCAGTGAGCCGCACATAGTACCTGATTGCGCCCGCGCCGATAATCTGCTGGAGAAGGAGTTTGCCCGCACTTTTGACCACAGACGACGGCCCACGGACGACCTTTGGGAGCTAATCGTGCTCTGTGATCGCTGGTCAATCTAGCAGATAGCATTTGGGGTTATTTGATCGAAAACCACACGGGACGCGCTATAGCGCGTCCCGTGTTCTTGTGCCAAAATCCAAAATCGAAAATCCGAAATCCCCTCACCCTGGCGGTTGCAACGCGGCGACCGGGCAGCGGCTCAGGCATAGCCCACACTTCTCGCAGTGCTCCGCGTGGATGTGAATCTTCTTCTCTTCCAGATACAGCGCGCCATAGACGCAGCTGGTCACACACAGGTTGCAGCCGGTGCAGCGTTCGGGAAGCAGTACGGGTGGTTGCGTCATCTGCGGAATCGCCTGCTTGAGCGATAGTCCGTAGATGGCATCCACCCCGGCATACCCGTGCTTGTCGAGCCAGGCGTCGAGTTGCACAGCCAGCTTGCCGTAGATACCTGGGCCTTTGGTGATGGCTGCCGTACAGACCTGCACCGCGCGCGCTCCGGCCATCAGATATTCCACCACGTCCGTGGCGGTGCTGATGCCGCCCACGCCAATCACCGGGATGTCTACCACATGTGCGATATCGTACACCATCCGCAGCGCAATGGGCTTGAGCGCCGGGCCAGAAATCCAACCGTAGCCCTTGCCGCCCATCCAGGGTCGCCCGCCATGTTCAATGTCCACGCCAAACGCCGGGCCGAAGGAGTTGGTTGCCACGATAGCATCCGCCCCGGCCTCTTGCGCGGCGCGGGCGGCGGCCTGCGGCTCGCGGAAGGGACTCATCTTCACCAGCACTGGCAGGCCTGTGCCCTCTTTGGCCGCGCGGACGGCGTCTTGCATGGGGCGGGGGTCATCGTCTATGTAGTGCGTGCTCAGCTCGATAGCGTCGGCGAACGGCGCGACTTTGGGTGCCAACCAGGCGATATCCTCCGCCGTGTACCCCAGTCCCACGATGATCGGCAACCCAGCCGTTTTCGTCACCGGGTACTCCACCTCCAGCCATTGCTCCGGCGACAGCTCCGACCATAGTTCCGTGTTGAGGAAGTAGCTCTTGAAGTCGGCCATATTCGGTGCGGGCACATTGGCAGCCTTGACGGAGATCGTCTTCGTTACCAGCGCCGCGGCACCGCCCTGCGCGCAAGCCAGCAACGCCGCCCCGTCGCGCACCGGCGGCCCTGCCCCCGGCATGATGGGATGGGCAAGCGTCAGTCCGCAGATGTGTGTAGTCAGATCGGCCATAGTTTGATCCTTATTGGCTAGGTTACGCAATGCTGTCTACAAGTGGGTTGACAAAGCGCACACCTTCAATGACCGCGCCAGAGTTGAAATCCTCGCTAAAAATCAAGGGGATGCCATGCAAGCGCGCGATTGCCCAGATTTGAGCATCCCAGAAGTGTAGTTGGTAAACTTGAGCGCCACGGGCAGCGGTCAACACAATAGATCCAGTGATAGGTAGAACCGGCCATTGCATAGCAAGGATTTGCAGCTGGGCTACAGCTTGAGTAGACGTTAAAGGCGGTTTTAATTTGCGCGTGGACACATTGTAAAACTCAGATAGTACCTGCGCACTAATGAATCCTGCTCGGGCATCACGCACACGATTCAGAACTTCAATGGCGCGGTGTTGTTTGCTAGGTGTATTCTGATCGTAGGCATAGATGAGGATATTAGTATCAAGCAGCACCTTATCCATAGCGCTCAAGTCGCTCTGAGTAAAGCTCGTCGCGCGTCCATGTTGCCGCTTCTCGCACTGTGTTGAACTGTTGTCCTGTTTCCATGCCCTGAGCCGCGCGCGCCATCATTAACGCTTGGGCTTCTTCCCAAGCTGCTTGCGCTCTACGCCGATGCTTTATCTCAGCCATAAACAAGTCTATGGCTTCACGGATAATTTCAGCTTCAGTGACGCTGCGTTCTCCTGCGAGCTCTTTGATTTGTGAATCTTGTCGAGCCTCAAGATATACCTGTTTGCGGATCATTGTTGTCATGCGGTGCCTCCTTGCGTGATGTATACACCTATTATATCATACATTACGCAGCACGCATTACGCAGTACGTCTTACTGTATCGCAAACGTATCAATCATCAGTTTGACATCGCCCAGCGGGTAGAGGATGGGGCACGTTGCGCCGCGCTTGACGTATTCCTGTACTTTGGCGATGGCCTCTTCCGGCGTGCCGGTAGCCGTGATGCGCAGGATCAGCTCGTCCGGCACATACACCATTGCCTTTTCGATTTGTTCTTTAGTAGCGGGCCAGCCCAGGATAGACTGGATTTGCGTCACAATTTCCGGCTTGACGCCGCTGGCTTTGGCGATATGGGGCTGCTGCGCCAGATATTGCGTGAGCAGCATCTTCGCGCCCCGGATGGCCTCCGCGCGATCCTCGTGGACGGAGCAGACGATGAGCTGCGGGCGATCAATCTCATCCAGCGTGCGCCCGGCTTTGCGCGCGCCCGCTTCGAGCAGCTCCAGCGCGCGGTCGTTGTACTCCGGCGGAACGCAGTAGTTCAGTACCGCGCCATCGGAAATCTCGCCGGTCAGCTCCATCATCTTATCGCCGGTCGCGCCGATCATAATCGGCACATTGCGCGGCTCGCGTCGCCCGTGGATCACGTCCAGCTCGATGCCCTTGACGCTGTGAAATTCGCCTTCGTAAGTGACATTTTCCAGCGCCAACAGCTTGCGCAGCACTTCGATGGTTTCACGCATGGCAGTCAACGGCTTGCGCCGCTCGATCCCCACGTTGCGCGCCAGCGGATCCCACCATGCGCCGATGCCGCAGATGATGCGATCGGGCGCAAGATCGTCGAGCGTGAGGTAGGTGGCCGCCAGCAGGCCAATGTTGCGCGTCCAGTTGTTGATGACGCCTGACCCAATCTTGATGTGCTCGGTCACGGCGGCAAAAGCGGCCATCGGCACGATGGCATCGCGCACCAGGCGGCTCTCCGCCTGCCAGACGGCCTCGAAGCCGCGCTTTTCGGCGTATTGCGCATACGCCATCCCGTCGCGGATAGGATGCGCGTCCTGAAGGTATAGGGCTACTCGTGGAATAATATTCTGTGGCATACTCAATCCTCCCTTGAAAATGGTGAATGGTGAATGGCAAATCAAAACTATTGTAACGCGAAGCGTTTGCTTCACGTTTGCTACCGTACACTTGTAGATTTTTGCCACGAATTCACTCGAATTAACACGAAAACAATAAGAAATTCGTAAAATTCATGCTAATTCGTGGCTAAAACTGAATGCGCTTGGAAAATGTACGGTAGACAAGCTTCACGTAGCGGCGAACGGCGCATTCTCTCTCTGTAGCACAGGCTTATGAATTTTAAGAAATTAATCCGTAAATAAGGTTTTGTGTGAAATCGGTCGCTCTAAAAATAAAATGATCCCCCCTTTCCCCCTGCCCCCTCCCCGCGCCGCACAGCGGCGTGGGGAGGGGGCAAGGGGGTAGGGCAAAATTCTCAATTCGTAAATTTTTAATTGGTATTCACCGGAACAAATCGCGTTCCGGCGGACGTTGCATAGTTACAGCGCGCCCGTCGCCGCGTGGATAGTCTGCGCCCCGGATCAGTACCACCGGGATGCGCTCGGCAGCCTGTCCCATCAGCAGCCCGGCGGCGGCGGCAAGCTCATCGGCGCGGGCGACTACGGTCACTTGCAGCGTGTAGCCGAACATATCCGGCTGCCCGCGCAAATCGGCCAGGGGCAACATCCCCGCCACGCCCAGCGCCACGTTGACCGTTCCCTCGCGCCAGGGCCGCCCGTGCGTATCACTGATGATGACGGCAATATCCGCCCCGGTCGCCTGACGGAGCGCTGCACGGATGCGGTGTGCGGAGGCGTCGGGATCAACCGGCAGCGGTAAAGCTATCTCGCCCTCCGGCCCGGCCACGTTGGAGCGATCCACCCCGGCGTTCGCGCAAATCCAGCCGTGGCGGGTTTCCATGATGAGCACCGGCCCGGATTGCCGCACGACGCCGCGCGAGCCTTGCAAAATCACCTCCACCAGCCGGGGGTCTTTTTGGGCCGCAGCAGCGAGGCGGTGCGCTTCGGGTGAGGGTATGACCGTTTCCAGCGGCACGGCGCAGCCCTCGGACTTGGAGACGATTTTTTGGGTGACGACGAGCACATCGCCGTCGCTCAGCGTGAGCGATTCGTTGTGGAGCGCGGCAAGCAGCAGCGCGGTGAGATCATCCCCGGCCTGAATGTTGGGGAGGGTGCGCAGGGCGTAGAGGGCGAGCTGTGGGGCTGGCATCTAGCGGCTTATTCGAGTGATAAGCCCGTAATCCGGATGCCGGCGCCGGGGACTTTGTAGCGGATGTTGATGCCGATAAGTACAGAGGTCAGCCCTTCAATTACTTTGGCGTTGACCAATGGCCCGGCGTCAATGCCGCGCGTGCCGATATCCTCTGCCAGCTGGATGGCGATGCGCTTGGCATCTTTGTCATCACCGCAAATCAGCACATCACAATCCACTGGGTGGTCTGCGTCTTCCAGGTAATGCGCGCCGACGTTCTGGAAGGCGGCAACTACGCGCACCTCAGGGCCGAGCAGTGCTTGCGATTGCTCGCAGGCCGAGCCTTCCGGCGGAATATAAGCGCGCGCCACTTTGGGTGGCTTCATCGCTACCGTAACATTGACCAGCACCTTGCCTTGCAAGGCCGGTTTGAGGCTTTCCAGGAGCGCGTTCTGCGCGCTATAGGGCACGGTAATCACGGCCACGTCGCAGGCTTCAGCTGCAGCGAGGTTATCCATCCCCACAATCAGCGGTGTGCCGAGTTTGGTATTGAGGTCTTCGGCCACGCGCTGCGCTTTTTCAGCCTGCCGCGAGCCGATGATGACGGTATGCCCGGCGCGCGCCCAACGCAATGCCAGACCAGGGCCTTCGTTGCCGGTGCCGCCGAGGACGGCCAAAGTATAACGGGGATATTCTTCCATACTATTGCTCTCCGTAGTTAGAGGTAGATCGGGTGATTTTCGATAGCCATAAAAGCGTTGGGGAACAGCGCTTGTGCTTTGCGCTCCATTTCATCCAGGTAAGCGTCATTGTGGCCGGGATTGTGGTGGGTCATTACCAAATGCTTGACTTGTGCGGCTTGTGCCAACTCGACCGCCATGCGCCAGGTGCTATGGCCCCAGCCCTGCCGTACCGGCGGCGTGTCGGCATACTCGTGCTCGTCATATTCAGCATCATGAATCAATAAATCCGCGCCCTGTGCGAATTTAGCCAGCCGCCGGTCTATGCCGATGTAGCCTTCTGTATCTGTAGCGACAACGGCGCTGCGCCCCTGATAGTTGATACGGTAACATAAAACGCCTTCACGTGGGTGATGGTAGCCTCGCATCACATTGACCGTGACCGCATCTGCTGGAACTTGAGTTTGATTCTCTTGCACGCTCAGCAAGGTGGGGTGGTCATTAGGCTCGTTCAACACTAGCATATCGCCTTCGCGTACATGGCCGATATGCCGCTCGCTGTGCAGCCCTTCCAGGCCGACCGGAAATACGGGCGGTTGGAGTACCTGGTTGAGCGCGCTTTCCAGGTCTTGTTCCTGTTGCGGGCGCGGGCCGAGGATACAGAGGCGGCTATGCGGATGGCGTCCTGGCACGAAGAAAGGGAAGCCTTGTGTGTGGTCATGGTGCAGGTGGGTAAGCAACATGGTCATGCGCATCGGCGCGTGGTCGGTTTCGTAGGCGCGGAGCATCTCCTGCCCCAGCGCGATGATTCCGGTGCCGGCATCCACGATGATGAGATGACCGCCCACGCGCACCTCAATGCAGGTGGTATTGCCACCATACTTCACCGTAGTCGGGCCGGGCATGGGGTATCCGCCGCGCACCCCGCGTAACTTGACGAGGAAAGTGTCTTTATCCATGGTATTGCCTTTACTCTGCCAGATTTTAGATTGAGCGGACCCTAGGTTTGACCTCAAATTCCAATTGTGAACGGTAAAAACACACATCAAATTCCATAAAGAAATTCATTTGCCCCCCAGTATCAGTTAATCTCTTCCTGATAAGAAGCCATAGCCTCAGCCAGAATTGTAGCCGCGTTGAAGGAATTGTAAGGCGTCGGAAGGTAATAGGTCTTGCCAGCTTCAAAGGGGAAAATCTCTTTGGCATCTTCGAGTTCTTCAGCCAAGATGCGGATAAGCCGTAGTTTATCAATGGCGGATAATTTACGAACAGCCGGAACAAGTTGGGTCAGCATTGCAGATTGTTCTAGCGTTTCAGTTTGTACAGCTGATTGCATCTATCTTTTCCTTGCGATTGCCTGTGGGTTATCCAAATGCGCAGGGCCAAACTTCCCCAAACCCGTTTTTATAAGTGTAGCACAGATTATAAAAGTAGCAAAACTGCGTAACGTGTGGTAGAATAGATGAAATTGGTGGAGGACAAGTGAGTATGGATATTCAAGATCCGGTATATTTGACGGCTGAGGGTAAAGCCGCTCTGGAAGCGGAGTTGACGGAGTTGCTTGACGTTAAACGCCCTGCGTTGGCGGCACGGCTCCACGCGGCCATCAAGCAGGGTGATCTCTCGGAGAACGCGGATTATATCTCAGCCAAAGAAGAGCAGGGCTTTTTGGAGGGCCGCATCCGCGAGGTACAACACAAACTGCGTAACGCGGTGCTCATCGAGCGCGAGCCGGACACTGCTGATGGCAGCGCTGCGCTAGGGTCGCAGGTCACAGTGACAGAAGACGGCTACGACGAGCCTGAAACGTACTGGCTGGTTGGCCCGACTGAGGCTGATCCTAGCAAGGGTTATATCTCGCATGAGTCGCCACTAGGCGTGGCCTTGCTGGGGCGGCGCGTGGGTGACGTGGTTACAGTCAGTGCGCCCGGCGGCGAGATGCGTTTCCGCATTCTGAGCGTGCAATAAACGCGGCTTCAATCAAGACCTGACAGGTTTTCTCAAACCTGTCAGGTCTTTTGTGTACCCTTTGGCAGGCCCCCTTCGGCAGGCTCAGGGGACGCTAGGCGCGCAATCCCGTTGCCTGAGCCTGTCGAAGGCCTCTGAGCCTGTCGAAGGCCTCTGAGCCTGTCGAAGGCGGCGGCCCTTCGGTAACTATGTGTACCCTTCGGCAGGCTCCCTTCGGCAGGCTCAGGGGACGCTAACACTCGCTGTGCCCGCAGGCGTAGCACCGGCGACAGCCCTCTGTGTAGGCCATCGCGGCCTGCCCACACATTGGGCAGAGATCGCCCACCGGGAACAGCGCCAGCTGTTGTTTGGATGCCACAGTGACCGTTGCGCCGGTGTTACCATCGTTTTCCTCGGTAACCTCTGTCTCTTTCAGGTAATCGTTGAGCACGCGCGCGACTCCATCCGGCAGGCTCAGCACGCGATTGTGCCCGAAGCCCAAGGGCCGTCCCCCGCCGATGCCGCCCAGCTGATCCACTACCTCCTCCAGGCGGCGGCGCGGCTCCATCGGTGAAGGCAGGCGCAGCGTCAGCGAAATCAAACGCGCCATCGCTTCTGCTACCGCTGCCGTATCCGAGCCGGCCTTAGCGATGTTGAGGAACACTTCAAAAGGCTGATCGTGCCCATTGATGTTGATGTTAACGTAGGCTGTGCCCAACGGCGTGGGGACGCGGTAGGTGCGCCCGTTAAGGCACTTGGGGCGTGGGCGCACGGCGTTGCCTTCCCAGGGCTTGGGCGTGGGAACCGGTGTGATGGGCGCTGCTTCTATCCCTTGCTTTTGCTGCCGCACCGATTCCGTCTCCAGCACCTCTTGCTCGCGCGACCCGGCCACATAGACCGTCAGCCCCTTGCAACCCAGACGCCACGCCAGCCGGAACGCTTCGGCGATGTCATCGGACGTGGCGGTGGCCGGGAAGTTGATCGTCTTGCTGATGCTGGCATCGGTGAAGACTTGGAGCGCGGCTTGCATCCGAATGTGCCCCTCGGCAGAGATGTCGGATGCGACCACAAATATGTCGCGGATGGCGGCGGGAATTTCTTCGACCGTTTGGCAGCTGCCGGTGAGCGCTACCTGCTCCAGTATCTGCTCCTGTGTGTCGGTATCTATGCCGGCGGCTTCTAATGCGTGGATGAAGTGTGGGCTGGAATAGCGCAGCGCAATCTGGCGGCCTTCATCCAGCATATTGCGCGTGTAACTGAGCGCGAAGATCGGCTCGCAGCCGTAGCCTTCCGCGCCGGAGATGGTAGCGATCGTGCCGGTGGGCGCGATGGTCAACTGCGCGGCGTTGCGGATGCCGTGTTTCTTGAGTTTCTTGACCAGCCCCGCCCAATCCAATGTCGGGCGTCCCCAGTCGTGTTGCGGTGCGCCACCGAGCCAGTCCGGCCATTGTGGCGGTTCCCAGGTGACGTGTTGCGGGTCGTAGCGGCTGCCGCTGATGGCGGGGAAGGGGCCGCGCGTTTTGGCGAGCTGGATGCTGCTGAGCATGGCGTGGTAACGGCAGAATTCCATGACCTGCGCGGCCATGTCCTGACCGGCCTCGGAGCCGTAGGCGATGCCCACATGGAAGAGCAAATCGGCCAGTCCCATAATCCCCAGCCCGATGCGCCGGGAGTTGTGCGCGGCTTCGCGCAACTGTGGCACGGCAGGGACGTAGGCGTTCACCGTCACCACGTTGTCCAGGAAATGCACACCGACAGCGATGGTTTCCGCCAGCGTGTCCCAATCCACCGTAGGCGCGCCCTCGGCGGTAACGGCGAGGTGGCGGGCGAGGTTGATCGAGCCGAGACAGCAGTTCTCGTAAGGGAGCAGGAATTGCTCTCCGCAGTTGTGTGTGTGGATGCCATTGGCCGCGAAGGCGTGGACATCGGGGATTTGCACATCGAACACATCCGCTGTGCCTTTGGACGTGATGGCAACAATCGGATCCACAAACCGTTCGCGGTTGAGTTTGCGCTGGTAAGCGTTGAGTCGCTCGGTTAGTTTCGCCGCTTTTTCCACATCCTTGAACCCGATGCGCTCGGCGAAAACGGCCAAATTGTCGCTGTTGATGACCAGTTCATGTTGGGCGCGCGTGGGATAGTCGCGGGTGTTGCCGTGCCCATCCGGGAGCTGGGTGCTGCCTGCCGGACGGCGGTTCTGGTAGATGGTGCTGATGATGCCCAAACGCTGTAACATCCGCTGGGTCCCTTCGAGCAAGGCCAGGTCAGATTGCGCCAGTCGTACCGAGACCCCTTTCTCTTGCGCGCCGATGATCGTGCCATCTGTGTCGAACAAGCCGCGCAAGAAACCCGCGTAGAAGTCGCTGCTGCTCTGCTCTATCTCTGCGGAGATGCCCTTGAAGGTCTCCGATAGGCCAAATTGGAGCGCCAGTTCATAGATGGATTTCAATGTCAGGCGGGTTTCGTTACGTTCTTCGATAGTCACAAATCCCTGAAAATCGGCGCGATGCGGGAATTGTTGCGCGATGCGCAGAATTTCCTCGCGGACGGCCTGTGCGCTAGGGCCGTCGCCCCAGACCGACAGAATCGCTCGGCCAATCGTGATTGTTCCATCGCCGACCAGTGCGCCCAGCAGATAGCCTTCATCGCTGGTGCCCGCGCCAGCCCAAGATACCCCGCGATGGTTCGCCAGGAGCAGTTCGTCGCCCACCTGGAGCTGCCCGGCCTCGCGCCATGCGCTCTGGAGTGTGTAGCGCGTCTTGCGGGTGACGACTTTGAGGGGGTGATTGGCCGTGAGCGTGAGCCGGTGGCCGTTGTGCGTTTGGATTTCCAACACCTCGCGGTGGCCGGTGCTGAAAAAGCCGGCGTCTGTCGTAGCGTGGAAGGTGTCATCGAGCAGCAAGGAGGTGGCTAGTCCTACCAGGCTGTGGATTTGGCGCGGCCCTTCCGCCGTGATGACCCAGGTGTCGCCCACCAGACACGGGTTCGTACTTTCATATCTGCCAAGATGCGGCACGGGATTGTCGCGCTGGGCGGCGTCGAGGAACAGCATCCCCGGTTCGCCGTTGCGCCACGCTTGCTTGACGATGCGGTTGAAGAGGTCGCGCGCGGCTACGGTCTGATGTGTCAATAGCGGCAAGCTCGCCTCGCGCGCATCCTCGATCGTGCCCTCAAAGCTCCGATAGTTGGAATCTTGTGTATCGGGGAAGACCAGCGGCCAGTCCGTATCCTGCTCTACCGCCTCCATGAACGCATCCACCATGCCCACCGAGATATTGAAGTTGCTGATCGCGCCCTCAGTGGTCTTGCAGCTGATGAACTCCTCGATGTCCGGGTGGTCAATGCGCAGCACGGCCATATTGGCGCCACGCCGGGAGTTGTGAACCGTCATCCCATTGGCTAGATAGGTGTGGTTGTGTTCCACCTCCAAATCCAGGGTGAGCGATTCGCCCGCTGGTTCGATAGCTGTGACGGTTACATACCAGCTATTGCCGACCGGGCGCGCGTGTTGGGCAAACTCAGGATACTGGGCGCTCAGCTGGCGGTGAGCCGATAGCGTCAATTGCCGCTCGCCGCGCGTGTAACGCAACAGTTGTTTGCGCAGTTGCGGGGCAGCGGAGCGGAAGTGTTTGCCCTGCCCGCGCCCGCGCCGATCAATTTGCGGCAAGGTGATAGCTTCCAGCACGGGGGCGACCCAGTAGGCTGGATGGGGCAGCGCGTAGCTGGACTCACGCGCCAGATCGGGTTCAAACGTATGGCAAGCCTGGAAGCGCGAGCGCGGATCGCAGCCGATGCGGGCTTGCCATTGCTCCAATCCGAGGCAGGAATGGACGCGCACCAACCACATCGGAGCTGCGCCGTAGCGGTCTTCATGGCTGGCCTGTGGGGCAATTTTAACCGGGCAACCCAGCCCCATCAACAGCGTGGCTACTTCGCGGATCAGGGTTTCTGAGCTGCTCAAAAGCATGGGATACCCGTGTGAGAGCGCGCCATCCGCCTCGAACAGCCCGCGCAGGAACGCGCCGACAACTTCCGGCGGGCTTTGCCGGATCAAGCGCGGCACAGTCACCGTATGGCTGGTGCTTTTGCCCAGGCCATTGAGCAGCAAGAAATCTTTGAGGGCGCAATTGTCAATCACAAATGTCACCGAGGCGTCTTCCGGCTTTTGTTGGGTGTGGATGGTGACTGCGTCCCCGAAGAGCTGGTGCATCAAGACGGGCAGCGCATCCATGAGATAGCTGCTGTGCGCCACGCTCACGCCCACCCGGTGATCGCTATTGCCTTGCGCGACAAAACCATCGCCGATCAAGTATCCGATGAAGAAGGCTAACGCATCATCCAGCTGGGCAGGGAACTGCGGCATGATTTGATTGCCGTGGTGTTGCACGGGATGTTGGAGCGGGCGGAGCTGTCCAGCGTGTTGATTCAGGATGACCTGGATGGCTTCACCGGGCTGCAACGTATCCAGTTGTTGCCATACCGGGCCGGTGGGGGTGAGCACTTTGATTTTGTGTTCGGGGGTTCCGGTTAGTTCGAGGCCGCAATCGGTTTTTACACGCAGGACTGGCCCAACGCCATGATTGAACCCTTGCGTGGAGCGTTGTGCGCCTTCATCGGTGGCGACGGTCAGTGAGTGCGGTTGCCATCCGGGCGTATCCTGCGCCACGATTTCATCGAGCCGCAGCAGCCCGTTGGCTGTAAAAACTAGCGTGTCCGGCGTCAAGCAGCCCCCCTGCGCGATCTCCCCAAAGGCGCGATCATAGACGCGGAGGAAGCCTACCGGCCCGGTGGCCTTGCCCATGCTGGAAACGACCAGGCTATTCTTAGGGCGCAGGCGCGAGAACGAGAAGCCGTTGCCGCCGCCCGTCTGCTGGATGAGCGCGGCATCGCGCAGGGATTGGAAGATACCGCCCGGCTTGCGACCCATGTCGTCATCAATGGGGATTACAAAACACGCGGCGAGCTGACCGAGCGGGGTACCCGCCCCGGTGAAGGTGGGGGAGTTGGGCACAAAGTGCAGGCGGCTGAGGAGGTTGTAGAAGCGCGTCTCGGTCTCCTCGCGGGTGGCTTCATCATCGCCCTGCGCGATGTGGTGTGCCACGCGCCGAAACATCGCAGCGATGCTCTCAGTGGGTGTCCCGTTCTCGTCTTTACGCAAATAGCGCTTTTGCAGTACTGTCACAGAATTAGCGGTGAATTGAGCCGTTAGGTCTTCTTCAGAAAGGATGGGTTCTATAAATATTGACATATTCTATACTCCTGGCGCGGTTGTAGTGGCCTCACGGTGGGGTGGGGCGCAAAAATAGCCGCCTTTGAAGCGGCCAAGTTGACTGGGGGATTAGTGGCGTTGTGCCCGCAACCGGTCAATCTCGGCGCGGACGGCTTCCAGGTCAGCGAGACCTAGATAGACGATGGCGTAACGCATGTAGGCGACCTCATCGAGTTTGCGGAGTTCTTCGATGACCAGATCGCCGATGACTCGGCTGGAGGTTTCCGCGCGATGACTCTCGCGTAGCGTGTATTCGACATGATCTACGATGCGTTCCAGGTCTTCCATCGCAACAGAGCGGCGCGCACACGCGATTTGCAGACCGGATAGTAGCTTGTAGCGGTCGAAAACTTCGCGCCGCCCATCGCGCTTGATGACCTGGGGATTGTTAATGATGGGCCGCTCCAGCGTGGAGAAGCGTTCGTTGCAGCTAATACACTCCCGGCGGCGGCGCATATTTCCTTGCGGATCGCGGCGGGTATCAATTACCTTCGTTTCGACGGACGTACAGTATGGGCAGCGCATGTTGTGACCTTTGTTGGTTAGGATTAACTAAATGTAGTGGTTGGCTTGCGGTGGAGCACTACTCCTGGGACACTGGTATTATATCATGGTTGCGATGGTAAAGCAAGCCTTTTGAGCCTGGCGAACCTTAAAATTTTAGCCTCTTCTGAGATAGGGCCTGCTTCATTATAGGTCTGCTAGAAAATTTGCACGATAGGGGCTTTCTTTTTGTCGCGGGGCTATATTATTGCCGGCATAGGGGCGGGATGCGTTACGGGATGGTGCTAGAGAATCCCCCTAGGTCCGTGTTCTTCAAGATTTTTGGTCGGTTTTTAGACTGCGTCCACTGTGACTGGCTCTGGAGACTGACCCGCGCAGAAAACCCACTCGCTAATCATTTGTCTATTGAGAACTTACTCTACCCTCAGTCGCTTTCCTTACTTGCGCCGCTATGTGGCGGCGAACCTGCCCACCTCAAAGCCCCTTTTTTACCCTGCCAGGGAAAGGAGGGGGGAAAATACATAGCAAAGTTTTCTTTCGTGAGTGTATTTTAATGCGCTTAGCGAACCTGCGATAAACACCGTTCTGTGAAAAAGTGATGGATATTTTATACCCACATCTATTTTGTGCTTTGTCTCGTTTGGAGTTATACTGATAGTGCTGCGCCAGAAAACACCTTCACGTCGCAATAAAGCTATTTCTCTGTAGTGAGAACCACATCATGTTACAATAGTTGCCCGGTTTGTTCCATTAAACGATCTTTAAGCTAAAAACACTCCTTTCTTAGCGGCTATGAAAATTAAGAAAATAGACCAGAAATAAAACCATTACCCCCTGGCCCCCCCTGCGCCACGCAACGGCGCGGGGGGGGGGAGAAGAATAACGGGTTTTTGGGGCGGCGGCACAGCCGCCGCCCCAAAAACCCACAAAAAAAAATCACCCCCTTTCCCTTGTTGCGAGGGAAAGGGGGCAGGGGATAGGGGTATCATTTTATTTTTAGAACAACCGATTTCACACAAAACCTTATTAGCCATCAAGTTCGCTTTGAGCCGGTGATGCAAACGGCAACCGCGTAACTACTGATGTTATATTTTTAACGTAGCTCAATTATTTGCGTGGTTATGGATGTACATCGCTCCTGGAAGACAAAGAAACCGAAAACTATCACACATGGAGGTGTTGATGACTCAACGTAAACTAACCCAAGCTGCGCCCCTTCTGGACGCGCACGGTGCGCTCAACCAGGTGGGCTGGGCGACACAACCATTGCTCGATTGCAATCTGGAGGCGGTGCGGTTTTATCCGCGGTTACTGCGTCCCTTACAACGGTTCCGCGTCAAGCGCTGGGACTACTATGGTTTGACAACCGACACACATTTCTATTCCTTTACTCTGGCTGATGTGGGCTATGTGGGCCAAGTTTTTGCCTATGTGGTAGATTTTGAGTCCCGCACATATCATGAGGAGACGCTGACTCTGCCGTTGGCGCGGGGCATTACCCTGCCGCGCAACAGTACGACGGGCATTAGCGCATACAAGGGACGTCAGGCACAGATAACCTTTGAGGCTACATCGGTGGGGCGGCGGCTGGCAGTGACTTGGCCCAATTTTGGAGGTAAGGGGCTGGCAGCCGAGATTTTTTTCCACCTGCCGCCACAGCATGAATCGCTGGTAATCACCATTCCCATCGCGGAGCGGCGCTTCTATTATAATCGTAAGGTCAACTGTTTGCCGGTGGAGGGCTGGCTTGAGTATCAGGGGCAGCGAATGACGTTTTCGCCGGAGCAACACTTGGGGAATCTGGACTGGGGCCGGGGCGTATGGGACTATCGTTCCTTCTGGGTATGGGCCAGCGCGTCGAGTTTCCTGCCCGATCGGCGTCCCGTCGGTCTCAACCTGGGCTTTGGCTTCGGTGATACGAGCGCAGCGACGGAGAACGCGCTCTTTCTGGATGGGCGGATTCACAAATTGGGCGTGGTAGAGTTTAGCTACGATAGCAGTGATTTCATGCGCCCGTGGCGGATGGTAGCGCCGGATGGACGGTTTGATGTGACGTTCACGCCCTTTTTGGAGCGGGTGGCGGCGACGAATCTGCTGCTGATCACCAGTAAACTACATCAGTTATTTGGCCATTACGCAGGGACGGTTCGCACCGCTGAAGGGGAGGTGATTGAGATTGCCGGGCTACCGGGCTTCGTTGAGGAGCATCATGCTTGCTGGTGAGGAGATTGACGTTCCGGATCTGGAGGAACTCAGCGTGCAAACCGGCAAAGCCGATCTTTTGTGCGGCCGCTTGACCAACGCAGGGGCGAGATTTACACACCGCAGTCGCGGTAGCGTGACCATTAGCGATAGCGAGATTCTGGTGCGTGCTGCTACTGGCGACGAGGGGGTGGCGGGTTTAGGGCCAGCCTGGTGTCGCGAGCAGGTCGGTTTTACTATCACCGTGGGCGATGAAGTGAGCGTGGTCGGTTTTCATGCGGATGGCGAGTTCAAGGCTGTGACTGTCGAGACCGTGACGCCCGATGACAACTTCACCCCGCGTGACGCGACCGGATGTCCCGCATTGGCGGAGCCAGGGAATCGGCGGAATAGCCAACCCTAAGAAGAACCCGGCGTTGCTTATTTTCGGCCCGCAAATGCGTTGCGGGCCGTTTTTTGTGATACACAATCCTAAATGATCTCCCCTATCCCCCTGTCCCCTGTCCTCCGCAAGTGGGGGGGAGAAGGTAATTGTTTACGAGTTTGGGGGGCATCGGCGTGGGGCAAAGTTCCCAATGGTACAAACTGTATAACCACAGTAGTTACGCGGTTGCTGTTTGCGCTACCGGCTCAAAGCAAACTTGGCGGCCAAAGCCGCTAAAAAAGGAGTGATTTTCGTGGGCAGGTGTAGTCCATCCACGAAAATCACTTTTTGTGCTTAACGAGCGTTCGATGGAACAAACCGCGTAACTACTGTGACTACTGTTCCTTACCTGTTGCATTACTTGCAACATGCCGCCGCTATCCTGGAAGTAAATTCCAAGATGGAGGTGGCGAGATGCCGTTCTGGAGCAAGAAGCACGCGGAGTTTGAGGAGATGGATCAGGTCATCGAGCAACAGCCGGGGATTCGTCCGGCAGAGATTGCCAGGGAGTTGAGCGTGTCCCGTTCGACGATCACCCGGCGATTGCCGAGCCTGGAAGAGGCCGGCTATCTTTACAGTGAGGATGAGCGCGGCGGCTTGTGGCCGTTTGGGAAGCAAAAGTGAAATTTCGCGCGTCGGTGTTGCGGGATTTTACAACAAAATGCAGTATACTGATGAATAATCGAATGATTTGGGAGGGACTATGGGCCGGGGAATGAAGAAATCAGAGCGCCTGCGGGAAATGGAACGTCTGTATTTTCAACATCGCGAGGGGTTGAGTGATATGGAATTGGCGGAACGCTTTGGCGTAGACCGTACCACTATTTTCCGGGATCGCACCGAGTTGGAGTGCGAAGTACCGCTGCAAGAAGTGGAGACCGGGAAATACACCGTTGACCGGATGAAATATATCTCAGCCGTGCGCCTCAATCTGACCGAGGCGTTAGCCCTGTATCTGGCGGCGCGGCGCATGTCGCGGCACACGCGCACTTATCAAACCCATGTGGTTAGCGCATTGGAGAAACTGGCGATGGCGCTCAAGGAGCCGATGACGGAACACCTGGTGCATGCAGCAACCTCACTAGAGCAGCAACCGCCGCGTCCCGAACGGGTGCGCATTCTGGAAACTCTGACGCGCGGCTGGGCCGAGCACATCCAGGTGCGTCTCACCTACCAGGGACTTCGCGCCGACCGGCCCACCACGCATTTGTTCAGACCCTATCTCATTGAACCTTCTATCTGGAGCGACGCGATCTATGTGATCGGGTACAGCGATGTGTTTGACGCTCTCACCACCTTCAGCGTGGAACGCATCCAGGATGCGCATCTCAGCGCCGCGCCGTTCACGATTCCCGAAACCTTTGATGAACAAGAGTTGTTACGCTTCGCTTGGGGCATTTGGACGAATCAACAAGAACCGGTCACTGTGCGGCTCAAATTCACCGGCAGCGCAGCCATCACCCGGCTCAAAGAGAGCATCTGGCATCCCCAGCAAAAACCGTTGGTCGAAACGCCCGATGGCGGCTGCATCTGGGAGGCCCTGGTCGCCGAGCCGCGCGAGATGCTCCCGTGGATCCGCGGGTGGGGCAGCAGTTGCGAGGTGCTGGAGCCGGCGTGGTTGCGCGAGGCCGTGGTGAAGGAGGTGCGGCGGATGGCGAAGGTGTATGGGGTGGGCAACACTCCTAAAAACCCTAATGTAGAGCGTCTACTTCAATGTTGGGGAAAAACTGGCAAGCGCACTGAGGACTTTCATCCCGCATTGTTCCACTTGCTGGATGTGGGCTATGTGGCTCAGACTTTGCTGCAGGAACCGGCCTCGCCGCGTTGGCGACAAGTGCTGGCGCGCGCCTTGGGCGCAGAAGCCGAAACGTTGTATGAATGGTTGCCCTATTTCCTTGCCTTACACGACTTAGGCAAAATTTCTCCGCCCTTTCAATGCGCCAGACCGGCGCAGAAAACACGGCTTAAACAACAAGGTTTCAGCTTTGGAGATTTTGGCGACCATCATCATTCCACTCTTGGACAGGTTAGTTTCCTTGAACTTGTGGACGGTTGGGGGATTCCAGAAACCTTGCGTGATACCATCGCTGAGATGATTGGTAGCCACCACGGTAAATTTTCAGGCAATGACCCGGTAAAGTCAGCACGCCATTATCTCAAAACCTATGAGCCAGCTGAGTGGCGTGAATTACGCACCACGGCTATTTCTGTCCTGAAATCACAATTACTGCTGAACCAACCGGCCAAATGGCCTACACCATCGAATATCTCAGCTGCGATTATGGCGCTCACAGGTTTTACTATTCTCTGCGACTGGTTAGGCTCGGACGGCAAACACTTTTCTCCGCGCCCGGACACCAGTGTGGAAGACTATTTCTCGGATAGCCAGCAGCAGGCGCACGCGGCTGTTACTGCTGCTGGCTTTTTCGCCGCTTCCAGCAGTCCCACGCCAACGCGGTTTGCCGAACTGTTCCCGGATAAACAACCGCCGCGTCCACTGCAAACTGCGATTGATGATATTCCAGCCGACATACTCACCGAGCCGTGTTTGGCAATTCTGGAAGCCCCCACCGGAGAAGGGAAAACTGAAGCGGCTTTGGCACTGGCGCATCGCATCGCACAAGCGCGCGGCTCGGACGAAATGTATTATGCGCTGCCCACCACTGCGACTAGCAATCAAATGTTTATCCGGTTGCAAACGCACCTGCACGACCGGCTGGGACTGGAGACGCAAGTCAAGCTGATTCACGGGCAGGCATTTCTAGTAGAGGATGATTTGCGGCCAGAACCGCTTGAAGATGCTACTGATGAACATCAGGAAGCCGCTCTGGAATGGTTCGGCCCTAAAAAACGCGCTTTATTGGCCCCGTTTGGCGTCGGCACGATTGACCAGGCAGAATTGGCAACACTCAATGTCAAACATACGGCATTGCGGATGATTGGGCTGGCGGGCAAAGTGGTCATTCTGGATGAGGTTCATGCTTACGATACCTATATGACCACCATCATTGAATCGTTGCTACGCTGGTTACGCGCGTTGGATGCCTCGGTCATCTTGCTCTCGGCGACGCTGCCGCAAGCGCGCCGTGCGGCTTTAGCACGGGCTTATGGGGTGGAAACAGGCGACGCAGTTGCGGCGCGAGACTATCCGGCGTTGTGGGTCTTCGGTGCTGGTGAACCGTATCACGCCGAACCGCCCGCGATGCAAGCAAAACGTATTTTACAGTTGGATTGGCTACGTTGGAGTGATGAAGAAGCCGAAAATAAAGCGCGTTGGCTGTTAGAGCAAGCCTCCCAGGGCGGCTGCGTTTGCTGGATGACCAATACCGTGCGTCGCGCCCAGGAAATCTTTGAAGCAGTAGAGCGTCTGGCCGACCCTGAAATAGACTGTATGTTGCTCCACGCGCAATTGCCGCTGTGTGAGCGCGAGCGCCGCGAAACTGCGCTCCGTGAGAAATACGGTCCGCCAGATGATAAAACCCGGCGTCCGGCGCAGGGGATTATCATTGGCACACAAGTTTTGGAGCAAAGCCTCGATCTAGATTTCGATGCGCTGGTTTCCGACCTGGCGCCGGTGGATTTGCTTTTGCAACGCGCAGGCCGATTGCATCGCCACACCCGCGCGCGCCCGTCCACACACCCGACCCCCCGCTTGTGGATTAACGCACCGCTGACGGCAGAAAACCGGCCCTCATTAGACCCCGACCGGTGGGTGTACGCACCCTTTTTGTTGCTCCAAACCTGGGCTACGCTTGCCGACTGCGCTGAAATTGTCCTGCCGCGCGACTATCGCCTGTTGGTGGAAGCTGTCTATGGCATAAGCCCTGCTGCTGACCATCTCTTCTTTGCAGAATGGCAACAACTTGGGCGCAAAGAAAAAGACGCCGTGGGCGAAGCCAACATTCGCTTGCTGCCGGAACCGGACTCTGAATGGGCGTTCTCTTCCCGAATGAACCGCCTCACGTTTGAAGAAAGTGAGACCAGCGCCGCGTGGATTGTGGGCAAGACGCGCTTGGGCGCAGAGAGCGTCACCGTGATTCCATTGGAACGGCGGGATACTATGGCTTGGGGTTGGGCAGGTGGCCCTCAAGTTGCGCTCAATCAGGCTGCGCCGCGTGAAGTGCAGTTGGAATTGTTGCGCCGACAGTTGCGCATCAGTCACCACGATGCGGTCTCCGCGCTCAAGGCGCAAAAATCAGAACTGCCCGCGCTGTTTACCCGGTCGGCGCTATTGAAAGACTGCCTGCCGCTGTGGTTGACCGATGGCATGGCCGAATTACCTTTGCAAAAAGGGGTGTTGGAAGTACACTTAGACGATAAACTTGGGTTGCAAATTCGCAAGAAAGGAGCGTAAGTATGCTTGAATCTCAAGACCCTCATTTTAATCTGTGGACTGCTCCCTGGATTACGTTGGAGCGGCCCGACGGTGGTGTGGACCGCCTGGGGCTGGCCGATACGCTACAGCGAGCGCAAGAATTCGTTGCACTGTATGACTCATCGCCGTTGGTGATTGCAGGGATACACCGTCTGCTGACCGCCATCGCGCAGGCCATCTGTAATCCGCAACGCCCCAATGATTTGAAAGCATTGTGGCACGCGGATGGTTTTCCGGCTGACAGGGTGGCGGCGTTTGGCGCGCGCTATGCTGACCGGTTTGATCTCTTCTCGGAAACAGCCCCTTTCTTCCAAAGCGCCGATTTGCCACTGCATCCAGGCAAAGCCGAGCAAAGCAAACTCAAAAGCGTCTCGCAGTTGACGGTGGAAACTTCGCGCAGCACGGCATTGCAACATTACCGGCACGGGCGTGAAATGGATGAGCAATTTTGCCCGGTTTGCGCGGCGCGGGGCTTGGTGACGATTCCAATGTTCATCACTTCAGGCGGACGCGGCTTGAAACCTTCTATCAATGGCGAACCGCCCCTCTATATGCTGCCCGGCGGCGCAACGCTCTACCAAAGCCTGATTGCTTCAGTGTTGTTGCCGGATTATCAACCCGTTGTCCGCGCGCAAAGCGACACGCCCTGGTGGGAACATGCGCCGGTTGTGACTTCCGGTGACGTAGAAGACATCGGCTATCTGTACAGCCTTACGTTCCCGGCCCGCCGCGTGCGCTTGATTCCTGAAGTGCCAACCGGCCCTTGCACCCGCTGCGGCGAAAATAGTCAGTGGGGCATCCGAGTAATGTTTTTTGAGGCCGGAGAGTGTCGCTCCAATGAGGCGAAAGCGACACAATTCTGGCAGGATCCCTTCGTCGCTTATCGTCAAAGTGGTGACAAAAAGCCGGTTCCCATTCGCTCCCAAGCTGGTAAATCTCAATCTGGTAAACCTCAAGTTAGCAAGGCACTGTGGCGTGAGTTTGTAGGACTGTTAGTATCGCAATCCAAAGGAAACAAGGCGGCTTTGCGTCCGCGGGTACTGGATCAAATAGTTGATCTAGATCTAGCAATAGATTGGCCTATCTATCCTGTACGTTGTATCGCTCCACGCACGCGGCTAGGGCAGCCGAAATTTTTCGAGTGGATTGACGCTGGTTTTGAAGTGCCGCCAGTCGTACTCAGAGATGCAGATGTTGCATATCATATCAGCCAGGCATTGGAATTTGCTGAAGACTGCGAAAAAGAACTCATGGCTGTATTCCAACAACATTTCGGCGGCAAATTCAAGAAAACCGAGCGTAACCAGCATCTCAAGTGGCAAATGAGTGAAGCCTATTGGAGCGCTTTAGCCGAACCCTTCCGCTTCTATATGCTGGCGTTAGGCGCAGCCGAAACGCCGGCCGCACGGATGCCGGAAACCGGCTGTTGGGCTGATACCGTTGTTGCAACAGCTATGCAAGCCTTCAAGCAGGCCGCCGACAGCATCGGCGACGACGCCGCGAGTTTGCGGCAGCGGGTGCAGGGCGAAGATCGCTGCCGGTTTATGTTGAATGTCAAACGTAAGAAATTTCAAATCGGGTCAAATTCAGGAAAGGAGTAACCGTATGAATGAACCGACGATTTCCCCGCAAGTGCAGCTGTTTATTGACCGGTTGGCGCAACTCAAGCCGGGCGACCGGGCGCGGCTCAAACGCAATGCCGGACGGACTCTGGCGGAAGCCCGCAACGTGAGTTCTTTTTATCACCTGTTACCGCCAGGATTGTCCGAGTACGAGGTTGAGACCTATTTCCTGGTTGCCACACTCTACCCAATTGCCGAAGCTGGCAGCGCGGGCAATTTAGGTCACACATTGCGGCGCGCGCAGAGCGTGAGCAACAAAAGCGGCCTGGATCGGCGCGTAGAGATTCTACTCGATGCTGATAGAAACCAATTGCCGTTTCGTCTCCGGCAGGCGATTCACTTCTTGCAATCCAATCGCGTCAAAGTGAATTGGCCGCTGCTGCTATCCGATTTGCTATGGTGGAATGCGCCTGGCCGTAAAGTGCAACAACGCTGGGCCAGGTCGTATTTTGCTGAAGCGCAGAAGTAACGCAAGCCTCCAGCTTGCGTGACAAGCCAGCGGCTTGTCCTACCTTAAAAACCAATCTAATTTCAAAAAGGAGCTTGCTATGTTGATCCAAATCCATTTGTTGCAGAATTACAGTCCCGCAAACCTGAACCGTGATGATACCGGTTCTCCTAAAGACGCACTCTTTGGCGGCGTGCGGCGTGGCCGCATCTCCAGCCAGTGCCTCAAGCGTAGTATGCGCAAGTCAGCGGCTTTCGCCGAGGCGTTTGTTAAAGATAATTTGCTGGCCGTGCGCACCAAGCAACTGCCGCAATTGCTTGAAAAAGCCTTGCAAGACTTGAATGCCGACCCCACAACCATTTCCGCAATTGTGGCGCGCGCCTCCGAAATTGGGCGCGAATCCACCAAGCGCAAAGATGAAGAAACAACGGGCGAAGAAGAGAGCGAAGCTACTGATGCCGAAACTGCTGCGGGAAGCGGAACCAAACAATTGATTTTCATGGGTATGGATGAAGTGCATTCACTGGCTGAAAAACTGTTAGACCTCTATCAGCAGTATGGCGACAGCAAAAAATGGGCGAAGGTCAAAATTGCCGACATCACCAAAGCCCTCGGATCCAGCGTTCCGCGCTCGGTGGATGTGGCGATGTTTGGCCGGATGACCACTTCCGAAGCGTTTGAAGATATGCAGGCGGCTGTGCAGGTTGCCCACGCGCTCTCTACCAACGCGCTGGCTGAGGAATTTGACTATTACACCGCTGTAGACGACCTTTCCGGCGAATCCGGCGCAGGGATGATTGGCGACATAGAATACAACTGCTCCACCTACTATAAATACATCAACGTACATTGGGAGCAATTGATCGAGAACCTCGGTGGAGATATCGCCGTGGCGCGGAGAGCGGTGCTGGCGTTGGTACAGGCGGCGGCGACGGCGCAACCGACCGGAAAGCAAAACACCTTCGCCGCGCACTGCCTGCCTGATGTGGTTTTGATAGAAGTGCGTGAGAAAAACCTACCGGTCAACTATGCGAATGCGTTTATCAAGCCGGCGCGCCAGGGGTATGAGCAAACGGTGATGGACGATTCTGTCGCCAAACTTGCCGATTATCTCACCCGCGTCGGGCGCGCTTATGGGCTGACCTCTGATAAGCGTGCGCTAGTCGCCATTCAGGATTACACTTTGCCGGGCGCGGAAGAGTGCGCCTCGTTGGAGGATTTGCAAACGTGGCTTGAGCAACAACTCTCGGAGGGCTAAGATGGCAAATACGTTATTTTTACGTCTGGAAGGCCCCTTGCAATCCTGGGGCGAACGCGCCAAATGGGACGTGCGCGACACTGCGCCCGAACCTACCAAATCCGGTGTGGTGGGATTGTTAGCCTGCGCCCTCGGCTGGAACGCTGATGAAGATCTCCGTGCGCTCTCGCAACAAATTCGCGTCGGCGTGCGTTGTGACCAGCCTGGCACGCTATTGTGGGACTACCACACCATTGTTAGTGGCATTATGAGCGAGGGCAAAATCAAACGTAATGCCAAAACGGGCGAACCGGAAACTGCGATTTCTCACCGCGCCTACCTTTGTGACGCATCGTTTTTGGTCGCAGTACAAGCTGTGCCAGAGTTGATTGACCAATTAGCCTGGGCTGTGCAAAATCCAATCTGGACGCTCTACCTGGGTCGCAAAGCCTGCCCCGCATCTTGCCCGCCCTTTGCAGGGCTTGGTGATTATTCCTCGTTGGAGGACGCGCTCAAGCAACAGCCCTGGTATCGCTGGGACGTGGAACCGCATACCATTCAAGCGCGGGCGGTGGTGACAAACAATCAACCTATCGGCGCGCGTCGCCGTGATGAAATCGTCTCACGCTCACGCCACACTTACGCGCCGCGCTACACATACGATATGTCAATTACGGTTCAAGTCCAGCCCATAAACCCATCAGAGTTATCTGCAGGAGGCTCCCCATGTACCTCTCCCGCCTGACCCTGAACCCGCGCACGCGGCGCGTGCAGCGCGAGCTCGCCAATCCTTACGAGCTGCACCGCACGCTGCTGCGCGCCTTCCCGGAACAGCTCCCCGCCAGCGAGCGTGTGCTCTTCCGCGTGGACGTGGACGAGCGCACCGGCGTCCCCACCGTGCTGCTCCAATCGCACACCGCGCCGGATTGGGCGTGGTTGGGCGAGCCGGGCGCGGCGCACTACCTGCTCCAAGCCCCGGAAAGCAAACCCTTCACGCTCACCTTCGCGCCGGAGCTGCAGCTCTCTTTCCGCCTGCGCGCCAACCCCACCATCAAACACTCCGCGCCGGGTGAGAAACAAGGCCGCCGCGATCCTCTCTACCGCGAGGAAGAGCAACGTGCCTGGTTGGAACGCAAGGGCGCACAGGGCGGCTTCCGCATCGTGCAGCTCCACATCGCCGGTGAGGGTAATACCTACGGGCGACAACCCTTACCCAAAGCGGAGATCTCCGAGGGCGAAGCAGACACAGCGCAACCCAAATTTCGTAAACTCACCCTCCACGCCGTCCGCTTCGAGGGCGTCTTACAAGTCACCGATCCCGACGCCCTCTGGCGCACCGTCCAAAGCGGCCTCGGCAGCGGCAAAAGCTTCGGCTTCGGCCTGCTCTCCCTGGCTCTTGCTTGAAACTAGAAGCTGGAAACTGGAAGCTGGAAACTGGAAGCTAGCAACCAGCAACCAGCAACCAGTAACCAGCAACCAGCAACCAGCAACCAGCAACTAGCAACCAGCAACCAGCAACTAGCAACGAGGTCTCATGCGCGATCTACAACAATTACCCAAACTGGCCGATAGCCTGAGTTATCTCTACGTCGAGCATTGCGTCGTGGAGAAGAAACAGCAGGCCATCGAATTGTTCGACCAAGACGGCGCGACCCTGGTCCCAACGGCAGCGCTTACCGTGCTGCTGCTAGGGCCAGGGACCAAAATCACCCACGCGGCCGTCAAAACCCTGGCCGATAACGGTTGCGCCATCGTTTGGGTGGGCGAGGATGGCACGCGCTGCTATGCGCACGGCGGCGGCGAGACGCGCAAGGGCTATCAGCTCCTCCATCAGGCGCGGTTGGCGAGCGACCCGGCCCTGCGCCTGGAAGTGTGTAAGCGTATGTACCGGCTGCGCTTTCAGGAGGAGCTCGACCCGGCGCTCACCATCGAGCAGTTGCGCGGCATGGAGGGCGCGCGCGTGCGCACCACTTACGCGCAACTCAGCATCCGGCACGGCGTCCCCTGGCACGGGCGCAGTTATGATCGTGCCAGCTGGGGCAACAGTGACCCCATCAACCGCGCCATCTGCGCCGCCCACGCCCTGCTCAACGGCCTCTGTCACGCCGCCCTCGTCTCCGGCGGTTACTCACCGGGCCTGGGCTTCATCCACACCGGCCTGCAACTCTCTTTTGTGTACGATATCGCCGATCTCTACAAGGTGGAACTGACCCTGCCGGCGGCCTTTCGCACCGTCGCGCAATCCAAAGAACGGGTTGAGCCGCGCGTGCGTGAGGCGTGCCGGCAGGCGTTCAAAGAGGCCAAACTGCTCCAGCGGATTCTGCCGGACATCCAACAACTCTTGGCTGTTCCCGACGCCGTGTTGACCGCCGGGGCCGGCGCGGACGAGGATCCGGGTCGCCCAGAACCGCTCTGGGATCCACCGGCAGCCGTTGCCCCGGTGCTTGCTGCTCCGGTGGATTCCGAGGCCTGGCTCCTGCGCCGCGCGCGGGCCGCCGAGGGGTTGCGCAGTGGGTGGCAGATTGTGGTGTTAGAAGCGGACAGCTGGCGCGTCATCACCCAACCCGATAGCCCCGGCTACAGCATCAACCGCGTAGCGGACGCCTGGAACTGCACCTGTCCCGACTTCGCCAAGAACGGCCTGGGCGCGTGCAAACACACCCTGGCGGTAGAGCTACAGGTCAGCGCCGCCGCGACAGAGGGGGCGTAGCCATGCTGGTGATGATCCTCGAAAAAACCTCAGTCGGGGCGCGGGGCGAACTCAGCCGGTGGCTGGTCGAAATCAAAACCGGCGTCTTTGTGGGACACGTTTCGGCGCGGGTGCGCGATAAACTGTGGGAGAAGTATGCGGAAGCGCCGCGTGTGGGCGGCGTGACGCAGATTTGGAGTACGAATACCGAACAGAAATTCCAGATGCGGATGAGCGGCGACACCTCCCGGCAAATCGTGGACATGGAAGGGTTGCAGCTCATCCGCATCCCGCGCGTGGCGCGCGGGGAGGTCGCTGTTGGAGCGAGCACGGGCGAGCTGCCCGGCAGCGCGTAACCGGATGACCCCTTGTCAAATTCACCGGTAGGGGTATCATGGACCTTAACAGGTGAAAAGAGATGTCGGACAAGTCTGCCGTCCCCACGCCCGTGGGGGTGAACCTTATGAGCGAGCTGGCTTCGCCGCAGTCAGCTCGCCGTCCCCACGCCCGTGGGGGTGAACCTTACCCGCGTTTGCTACCGTGATCTGGTCGTTGAGCCGTCCCCACGCCCGTGGGGGTGAACCGCGTCGCCAATGGGCTGCCGTGTGGAATAGCGCGCCGTCCCCACGCCCGTGGGGGTGAACCGCCTCATGAAAGCATTAACCATTAGACAACCCTAGCCGTCCCCACGCCCGTGGGGGTGAACCTTGACGGGAACGCGGCTAAAAATGTAATCTTATCGCCGTCCCCACGCCCGTGGGGGTGAACCTCTATCTGCCGTCTGTGACCACGCGCTAGGCATCGCCGTCCCCACGCCCGTGGGGGTGAACCTCTCGCGCACCGGAGCGAACTCAACTGGGAAGCGCCGTCCCCACGCCCGTGGGGGTGAACCGGTCTCCGGCGTGGGGGTCGTCCAGGTCTTGCCGCCGTCCCCACGCCCGTGGGGGTGAACCGAATGGTGGGGAAAAGGGGATTGGCGACTGTTAGCCGTCCCCACGCCCGTGGGGGTGAACCTTACTAGATAGTGAAGTTGCGTTGTCATTTTTAGCCGTCCCCACGCCCGTGGGGGTGAACCGTCGTCAGGCGATTATGAGCAAATGGCGGCAGCGCCGTCCCCACGCCCGTGGGGGTGAACCTAGCCTACGACGCCCGCAACCCACGACTTGCTGAGCCGTCCCCACGCCCGTGGGGGTGAACCGTACTTTGGTCATGGGCGCAAATGTTCTATATCGCCGTCCCCACGCCCGTGGGGGTGAACCTTCTGACCAAAGCCGCGCAAAAAGCGCTACAACGCCGTCCCCACGCCCGTGGGGGTGAACCGCCGTTGGATATCTTCACGCGCTTCGAGCCAGCGCCGTCCCCACGCCCGTGGGGGTGAACCGTCGCAGAAGAAGAAGCGCTGCGATATGGAACTGGCCGTCCCCACGCCCGTGGGGGTGAACCGCCAATCACTCCACGGATTACCCTCATCAGCGAGCCGTCCCCACGCCCGTGGGGGTGAACCGGCTTCCAGTTGCCCTGTCTGGCATAATCACTAAAGCCGTCCCCACGCCCGTGGGGGTGAACCTTATTCCAGGTAGCAACGGAAAGCAATATAAAGGCCGTCCCCACGCCCGTGGGGGTGAACCTGTTTACCCGCGTTCAAACGTGTTGGCTTGTAGGCCGTCCCCACGCCCGTGGGGGTGAACCGTGGGGTTGATTTCGATATTCACTTCACGGCTAGCCGTCCCCACGCCCGTGGGGGTGAACCGTACGCCCCGCATACTCGCACAACTGTTCTAGGGCCGTCCCCACGCCCGTGGGGGTGAACCGTTAGTTAGTTAGTATGCTCCCTAATACTAAGAGCCGTCCCCACGCCCGTGGGGGTGAACCGAAAGTGTGCAGCGGCAAGAAGTGAAATACCCCGCCGTCCCCACGCCCGTGGGGGTGAACCGATAATGCCCGCGTTACACGCTGCCATACCATCGCCGTCCCCACGCCCGTGGGGGTGAACCTTTGGCGCAGTGGTGCTAGACGAATCCAGCATCGCCGTCCCCACGCCCGTGGGGGTGAACCTACTATCCCGGTGCTAAAATTGACAAACTGTACGCCGTCCCCACGCCCGTGGGGGTGAACCTTACAGACATCAACACCGTCTCTGTTTTTGTTGGCCGTCCCCACGCCCGTGGGGGTGAACCGAGGCGTATGAGCGCATTTTAGCGCGTTTGCCAGCCGTCCCCACGCCCGTGGGGGTGAACCTTCCAGGCTCGCCGTTTTTCCATGCTTGCGCTAGCCGTCCCCACGCCCGTGGGGGTGAACCGCGAAGCGTCAATTTATTTTGATGTAGTGAGCGGCCGTCCCCACGCCCGTGGGGGTGAACCGGGTTAATCACAAGCGACAAAGAAGAAACGTCTCGCCGTCCCCACGCCCGTGGGGGTGAACCTCAAACACAATCCGCTGCACTTGTGGGATATGTAGCCGTCCCCACGCCCGTGGGGGTGAACCTACCACCTGTGAGCAGGGCAATTACTAGCGGCCAGCCGTCCCCACGCCCGTGGGGGTGAACCGTAAGGCCTGGCGTTGGCGTGAACGGGCGTTAGCGCCGTCCCCACGCCCGTGGGGGTGAACCGATAACCACTGTTGGCGAATTGATAACTATGTTAGCCGTCCCCACGCCCGTGGGGGTGAACCGAATTGGGCGATCCGTCGCCGTCTGGTAAGGTTGGCCGTCCCCACGCCCGTGGGGGTGAACCGATTCGCTGGTAGGGGTATTGAAGTATGCAAACGCCGTCCCCACGCCCGTGGGGGTGAACCGCCTGAAGACGCGCGTTTCGCCCTACCATTAGCCAGCCGTCCCCACGCCCGTGGGGGTGAACCGATTCGTGACCGTTGACCTGTACAATAAACAGTACGCCGTCCCCACGCCCGTGGGGGTGAACCGTAATACGCAGTGATGAAAACTAGAAATTGGTACGCCGTCCCCACGCCCGTGGGGGTGAACCGATCATCATGTAGAAAGTTTTGAGCAAGAATTTAGCCGTCCCCACGCCCGTGGGGGTGAACCTTACATTCTCAGTTGACAATAATACCAATCGGTGCCGTCCCCACGCCCGTGGGGGTGAACCTTCACAACGAACCATCGGCGGTTCGGGCTGTGCGCCGTCCCCACGCCCGTGGGGGTGAACCGTGATGTATGGATTGGCCCACACGTTGTATTTGGCCGTCCCCACGCCCGTGGGGGTGAACCTCACGGCGCACCGTGCGTTTACAATATGTATGCGCCGTCCCCACGCCCGTGGGGGTGAACCTCATTGCCGCAATTTGATTTTCCTACCGGTTACGCCGTCCCCACGCCCGTGGGGGTGAACCTAGATGGCCGTGTGATAACCTTACCCCACCAATGCCGTCCCCACGCCCGTGGGGGTGAACCGATATGCGCCTGGGGGTTGCGGGGCTGAAGATGCGCCGTCCCCACGCCCGTGGGGGTGAACCTTAAGGAAATGGAAAACCGATGGAGTGACAACACGCCGTCCCCACGCCCGTGGGGGTGAACCGGCTTGGCGCGCATCTGTGCGTACCTGCTGGATACGCCGTCCCCACGCCCGTGGGGGTGAACCTACATATCCTGGAGCAGATACCCACCGGCCGGGGCCGTCCCCACGCCCGTGGGGGTGAACCTACGCGCGTATTCACACCTGCCGCAACCTCGCAAGCCGTCCCCACGCCCGTGGGGGTGAACCTACATACTCCTCAGCCTCAATGCGCCCCCACCGGGCCGTCCCCACGCCCGTGGGGGTGAACCTGTCATTTATGGGCGGGACGTGGTACCGGGCGCGCCGTCCCCACGCCCGTGGGGGTGAACCTGTATAAAGTATCAAATCTACACATAGGATAACTAGCCGTCCCCACGCCCGTGGGGGTGAACCTACGGGGGAGATGTTGCTGTATGTGAAGAACGCGCCGTCCCCACGCCCGTGGGGGTGAACCGGGGTACTCATACTCATGGCAAAGCACAATGGAAGCCGTCCCCACGCCCGTGGGGGTGAACCTACAGTTGCCCTTTTTTTCGCTGCTTCCTTGCCGCCGTCCCCACGCCCGTGGGGGTGAACCTTATAGGCGCGCAGGGGGCAGGGGGCGGGATGCGCCGTCCCCACGCCCGTGGGGGTGAACCGAGCCACACGCGATAGTAAACCCCCAACACTGCGCCGTCCCCACGCCCGTGGGGGTGAACCTAGCGCGCCGCATCTGCTGGCGTTACCCACTCAGCCGTCCCCACGCCCGTGGGGGTGAACCGTTTTAACGAGCCGCCCGTGGGAGTATCCAAGAAGCCGTCCCCACGCCCGTGGGGGTGAACCTTGCTCTGCAACCATTGCCGACACGCGCGCTGCGCGCCGTCCCCACGCCCGTGGGGGTGAACCGGAAAGTGAAAACAAGGGGTCGCCGCTGTTGTTGGCCGTCCCCACGCCCGTGGGGGTGAACCTTTGAGCGCTGCCTGTAATCAAAGCCCAAATCAGCCGTCCCCACGCCCGTGGGGGTGAACCTGTGGTAAGAAAAAGGCGCGGATAACCTCCGCGGCCGTCCCCACGCCCGTGGGGGTGAACCGTAATGTGATTCAGGGGGGGATAGATGCGGCAAAGCCGTCCCCACGCCCGTGGGGGTGAACCGGTTGCGCGCATGACACGGCGCGCCGGGGTTCAGCCGTCCCCACGCCCGTGGGGGTGAACCGAGGAGGGCTTACTCGAGGAGTTCACCTGGAACGCCGTCCCCACGCCCGTGGGGGTGAACCGCACAACGCCTGCTAACATACCGGCTGCGCGGTAGCCGTCCCCACGCCCGTGGGGGTGAACCGCTATTTTTGTGATCCGCGATGGGACGACGCGCGCCGTCCCCACGCCCGTGGGGGTGAACCGTCGCTGGCGGCCCAGGCCGCTCTTTTCACCTCGCCGTCCCCACGCCCGTGGGGGTGAACCGGGCGGTTTAGGGGCAGTTTGGGGCGGTTTTTGGGCCGTCCCCACGCCCGTGGGGGTGAACCGGCGCGGATAAATCAAATCTGCCAGTATGTATAGCCGTCCCCACGCCCGTGGGGGTGAACCTCTGCTCCAGCGTGTATTCCAGCGACCCCTTCACGCCGTCCCCACGCCCGTGGGGGTGAACCGGGGTATGACTATGGCAACCCAAACCAAGCATCGCCGTCCCCACGCCCGTGGGGGTGAACCGTAGCATGAACTTTAGTTTGTGTCCGAATGGCTAGCCGTCCCCACGCCCGTGGGGGTGAACCTAACTGGGTAGCGATAGCCGGGGCGCAGGTGGCGCCGTCCCCACGCCCGTGGGGGTGAACCTCATCCACCGTCGTGGCGTGCGGATTGACCGCGGCCGTCCCCACGCCCGTGGGGGTGAACCTAGTTGAGTACACTCAAGAGACTACGGATGTCAGCCGTCCCCACGCCCGTGGGGGTGAACCTGAACAAGAAACGGTGGGGACTAGGGGCGATGAGCCGTCCCCACGCCCGTGGGGGTGAACCGGTAGCGCAACTCGCACAGCACGCGCCAGGATGGCCGTCCCCACGCCCGTGGGGGTGAACCGAACAGATCCAGCACACTGCCAAGCAGTTGCCACGCCGTCCCCACGCCCGTGGGGGTGAACCTCATTAATCACAGGGAACGCGGCAGCGGAGATCGCCGTCCCCACGCCCGTGGGGGTGAACCTACCTATTACTTCCGCAATACGGGGGAGATGTTGGCCGTCCCCACGCCCGTGGGGGTGAACCTTTTGCGCAGCGCATCCCGGCATTCCTCATTCAGCCGTCCCCACGCCCGTGGGGGTGAACCTGGCTAATCAGCCGGGCACCGCCAGGAATGGGCGCCGTCCCCACGCCCGTGGGGGTGAACCGTGGACGTAGCCCCAGAATTGCCCACCGCGCCGGCCGTCCCCACGCCCGTGGGGGTGAACCTACACAAGGAGACATCATGGACGAAATCACCATCGCCGTCCCCACGCCCGTGGGGGTGAACCTGTTGACTCGCCAACCGCGCCAGCATCCGCTGCAAGCCGTCCCCACGCCCGTGGGGGTGAACCTAGCCCCACGCTGCCCTGCCTCGCCGCGACGAGCGCCGTCCCCACGCCCGTGGGGGTGAACCTCTGCGCCGCGCACCACGCGCGCAGGGTCTCCAAGCCGTCCCCACGCCCGTGGGGGTGAACCGGGGGGCACGGGGGGACCGCAGCCGTTCATCTACGCCGTCCCCACGCCCGTGGGGGTGAACCTTTTCCACCTCCTCCTCACAGTAGAGCGGCGCAGCCGTCCCCACGCCCGTGGGGGTGAACCGACGGGCGTGCGCGCACCTTTCACGTCTTCGACGCCGTCCCCACGCCCGTGGGGGTGAACCGCCGGTTTCGGTGGGCGTATTGACTTGCTGCCCGCCGTCCCCACGCCCGTGGGGGTGAACCGATCCGGAGGTGCGCGGGATTGCGCCGCTCAAGAGCCGTCCCCACGCCCGTGGGGGTGAACCGCAAGAATCGTGTAAAATAAAGGTAGTTCTTTACGCCGTCCCCACGCCCGTGGGGGTGAACCGCGTCCCCGGCATCTTTTTGGGGTCATTGTTGGCGCCGTCCCCACGCCCGTGGGGGTGAACCTCATTCATCTGATAACAAGTCGCGGCAGTACAAAGCCGTCCCCACGCCCGTGGGGGTGAACCGACCATGCCCAGCAAATCGTGGCCCTCTCGCAAGGCCGTCCCCACGCCCGTGGGGGTGAACCGCGCCAACGCAGTAAAGCGCAAGGCGAAGCCCTGCCGTCCCCACGCCCGTGGGGGTGAACCGTCGCCCGCGCTGAGCAAGTCCATCGCTGCAGTGCGCCGTCCCCACGCCCGTGGGGGTGAACCTCGAATTGACCGCGCCCTGGTCTATGTGGCAGTAGCCGTCCCCACGCCCGTGGGGGTGAACCTTATCAGTATAGATTGGCTGCCGCGTTATGCGGAGCCGTCCCCACGCCCGTGGGGGTGAACCGAAAAAAGCGAAAAACATATACAAACCACAACACGCCGTCCCCACGCCCGTGGGGGTGAACCTCTCTCTACCGCTGAATGGAAGCTGCTCTACCGCGCCGTCCCCACGCCCGTGGGGGTGAACCGTATCCCGGTGCTTGCCGGGGGAGTAATTGATGGGCCGTCCCCACGCCCGTGGGGGTGAACCGCACACTGTCATTCAGGACGCGCTAAATCTTTAGCCGTCCCCACGCCCGTGGGGGTGAACCTTACGCACGGTCTCTGGCCCTAACGCCAGCCGTCCGCCGTCCCCACGCCCGTGGGGGTGAACCGCGGAGATCAGGTGGGGTGGGCAGGGTATGCGGGCCGTCCCCACGCCCGTGGGGGTGAACCGATCAAGCCATTACCTTCGTGTATCTTGACAGTGAGCCGTCCCCACGCCCGTGGGGGTGAACCTTGGAGAATTCGGAGCGGGAACGCGGGTTGCGGAGCCGTCCCCACGCCCGTGGGGGTGAACCTCTGGGTATCTGAGTTTTTGGAGGCAATATGACGCCGTCCCCACGCCCGTGGGGGTGAACCTCAGGGAATGGTTTTCATGGTCAATCAGCCAGGGCCGTCCCCACGCCCGTGGGGGTGAACCTCCCAGCGCCACCACCGCCGCAATCCCCGCCCCCGCCGTCCCCACGCCCGTGGGGGTGAACCTGTAAAGACCAGGACGGATGTCTGTGTTTATCAGCCGTCCCCACGCCCGTGGGGGTGAACCTCGTCAGCCATAAGAAACTTGGCGCGATAATAACGCCGTCCCCACGCCCGTGGGGGTGAACCATAGTTTTGTGGCCCGGCTGGCTCATTGGCTGAGCCGTCCCCACGCCCGTGGGGGTGAACCTTTGGATTTGCCTTCCGTTGCTATGGCGTAATGGCCGTCCCCACGCCCGTGGGGGTGAACCTGAGAATGGGCGAGCAGGGACTCGAACCCTGGACGCCGTCCCCACGCCCGTGGGGGTGAACCGCAATCTCCGCAGGTGGTGGAAGGTTTCAATCAGCCGTCCCCACGCCCGTGGGGGTGAACCGTGGGGGTAGATTTGGCTCCAGGTGGGCGCGTCAGCCGTCCCCACGCCCGTGGGGGTGAACCGCGCGTTATTGAAACCCTCTGGCTAGGGATGAAGGCCGTCCCCACGCCCGTGGGGGTGAACCTTTCCGGCCGCATCAGCACAGCGGCTTCTACTGCGCCGTCCCCACGCCCGTGGGGGTGAACCTACCATGTGCCCGCGGTGAGCGCCATGGTTGAGGGCCGTCCCCACGCCCGTGGGGGTGAACCTGCACCCCCAGCATACAAGCTGAAATTGCCCCGGCCGTCCCCACGCCCGTGGGGGTGAACCTACTAGAAAAGGCTGGACTGGGAGAGTACACCAAGCCGTCCCCACGCCCGTGGGGGTGAACCTTTACGGCAGGCTCACCGACAACTTTTTTTAGCGCCGTCCCCACGCCCGTGGGGGTGAACCGATCAGCACCTTCAACACAAACAGTCATCTTAGCGCCGTCCCCACGCCCGTGGGGGTGAACCGGATAAGGATTTCAAACGTGCGGCGTGGTTAGCGCCGTCCCCACGCCCGTGGGGGTGAACCTAAAAACAAGTAAAAAACAAAACTAAACAATAGGCCGTCCCCACGCCCGTGGGGGTGAACCTGATAGCGTGAATGGAACATGGCCGGGGCAGGCGAGCCGTCCCCACGCCCGTGGGGGTGAACCTAGCAAAAACCCGCGCGACTCGCACGCGGCCTTGCCGTCCCCACGCCCGTGGGGGTGAACCGCGGAATCCGAGCGGATAGCGCGAGACGTTGAAAGCCGTCCCCACGCCCGTGGGGGTGAACCTGCAGTTGCGCAAAGGTGCTGCCAGTGGGCGACGCCGTCCCCACGCCCGTGGGGGTGAACCTTATCGGCCATGCCGGTCTCCTTTGTGCCAATTAGCCGTCCCCACGCCCGTGGGGGTGAACCGGCAATGTTGACCAGCGTCAACGTGAGAATGTCGCCGTCCCCACGCCCGTGGGGGTGAACCTTCACCGGTGAACACTGCAACCAAAGCATCAAACGCCGTCCCCACGCCCGTGGGGGTGAACCGGCCGGGGCCGCGTGGTCAAACTGCCTGAGAAGTGCCGTCCCCACGCCCGTGGGGGTGAACCGTCGTCAGCCATAAGAAACTTGGCGCGATACTGAGCCGTCCCCACGCCCGTGGGGGTGAACCTCGAGAATATCAACGTAACGCTTGCTGCCGTCCGCCGTCCCCACGCCCGTGGGGGTGAACCGGCGAGCAGAGTTTTACCACCGCCGAACCTACCGCCGTCCCCACGCCCGTGGGGGTGAACCGCGGGGGGGCGGTGGGGGAATGGTTTAACCTGCGCCGTCCCCACGCCCGTGGGGGTGAACCGACTCTCTAAGCGCGGCAAACGGCGCGGATTGTTGGCCGTCCCCACGCCCGTGGGGGTGAACCTGGGGCATTGCGCGATTTGGCGGCGCGGCGCGTAGCCGTCCCCACGCCCGTGGGGGTGAACCGCAAGCGCAAGCGCAAGCGCAAGCGTGGCCGTCCCCACGCCCGTGGGGGTGAACCTCTCCTCCATCCGCCAATCGTCCGCGTCCGCGCGCCGTCCCCACGCCCGTGGGGGTGAACCGACCCGTTAAATTTGTACTCACTTCAAAAGACGCGCCGTCCCCACGCCCGTGGGGGTGAACCTTTTGCTGGCTTGCGGGGCGCACGGGCGGCGGTAAGCCGTCCCCACGCCCGTGGGGGTGAACCGGCGATTGTGTCACCGTTGGCAGGATATACACCGCCGTCCCCACGCCCGTGGGGGTGAACCTTTGAAGGCCAGGAAATTTTTGTAAAAAATCTCGCCGTCCCCACGCCCGTGGGGGTGAACCGCGGTATTGTGTTTTTCCGAATTGATTCGTTGTCGCCGTCCCCACGCCCGTGGGGGTGAACCGAACCGTGATGCGACTGCTTAGCAGCCTGAGCGAGCCGTCCCCACGCCCGTGGGGGTGAACCGTACTGGCGCGGGCAGCGCGGCTTGCGGTTCGCGCCGTCCCCACGCCCGTGGGGGTGAACCGGTTGCCGGTGGTGACGTTGTGGACTATGCCCGACGCCGTCCCCACGCCCGTGGGGGTGAACCGAAACCGGTATTTGCCCACAGTGCTTTGGAGAGGCCGTCCCCACGCCCGTGGGGGTGAACCGCCCACGCTGCTCTGCTTCGATTATCTGCAATTGGCCGTCCCCACGCCCGTGGGGGTGAACCGCCAGGGCGGGCTTGTTGATGGAGTGCTGGCCGTGCCGTCCCCACGCCCGTGGGGGTGAACCGACAATCCCCGTGATACAGGGTATAGGCTGCACGCCGTCCCCACGCCCGTGGGGGTGAACCTTATACGCCTCGGTGATTGTGGACTCCGGCGGGGCCGTCCCCACGCCCGTGGGGGTGAACCTTTATGGACGCGGGCGGCGCGGGTGTTGGGACGCCGTCCCCACGCCCGTGGGGGTGAACCTGGGGGGGTGGACATTGCCGAGGCCGGGTTCGGGCCGTCCCCACGCCCGTGGGGGTGAACCGAAAGTCGGACGGAAGTGGACAACTGCACAAACGCCGTCCCCACGCCCGTGGGGGTGAACCTCCCAACACTGGATAGCCGCTGGCGGCCAGTGCTAGCCGTCCCCACGCCCGTGGGGGTGAACCTAGCCGAATCGTCGAGCATATCAACAACATCAGGCCGTCCCCACGCCCGTGGGGGTGAACCTATCGCGGCGTTGCTGGCGAGCGAGACGGCGGTGGCCGTCCCCACGCCCGTGGGGGTGAACCTACAGCCGCCCGTCGTCGTCCATCGCCCACCACGCCGTCCCCACGCCCGTGGGGGTGAACCGCCACGCGCGAGGCCTGTACTCATAGTGGTAGCCGCCGTCCCCACGCCCGTGGGGGTGAACCGAGATTCTGGCAGGATTTGCGCGGCTGAAACCGGCCGTCCCCACGCCCGTGGGGGTGAACCGCGCAATCCAGTTCCCCGCGTGCCAGTGTTACCGCCGTCCCCACGCCCGTGGGGGTGAACCTAAACATCCTCGGTGCTGCGCGTGCCGTCGCCGCGCCGTCCCCACGCCCGTGGGGGTGAACCTTATAATGACCGTTGCCGCTGAGGGATGGGTGCGCCGTCCCCACGCCCGTGGGGGTGAACCTACAGCCGCACCAGTGACTCCACCATCAGCGCGCCGTCCCCACGCCCGTGGGGGTGAACCTTGGTCACCGCGCAAACCGTGCCAGGGTTAGAAAGCCGTCCCCACGCCCGTGGGGGTGAACCTGCGCGACTTGGGAATTTTCCCCAATGAAATCTCGCCGTCCCCACGCCCGTGGGGGTGAACCGAAGGCAACTGAGAACACACCGTAAGCGTATAGAGCCGTCCCCACGCCCGTGGGGGTGAACCTTGTCAATACCCAAATTCGCCCAAACCGGGTGAGCCGTCCCCACGCCCGTGGGGGTGAACCGAGATCGATCATGGGATTATTGTAGATGATGACGCCGTCCCCACGCCCGTGGGGGTGAACCTCCGGGTGGGTCAACCCCAACAAATGCCCACAAGCCGTCCCCACGCCCGTGGGGGTGAACCGATTTGACCGCGCGATTTCCGCGTATCGGGAAAGCCGTCCCCACGCCCGTGGGGGTGAACCTTCTTCCACGCTTTCGCGGGTAGAATTCCAGTCGCCGTCCCCACGCCCGTGGGGGTGAACCGGCCCTGCTGACTATCGTGGGCGGGTATAGCGGGCCGTCCCCACGCCCGTGGGGGTGAACCTTGAACCCGCAGTGGATTGGGTGCAAGCGCAAAGCCGTCCCCACGCCCGTGGGGGTGAACCTGAAGAAGCGAGAAACTCAGAGGAAAGCACCCCAGCCGTCCCCACGCCCGTGGGGGTGAACCTGAACAATCGTTGCCAGACCACAGCGCACAAAAAGCCGTCCCCACGCCCGTGGGGGTGAACCGTAACACCGTTACCACCGCTACTATCCTCAAAAGCCGTCCCCACGCCCGTGGGGGTGAACCGATTGTCACGCCAAGTTTCACGGCAAAGGAGATTAGCCGTCCCCACGCCCGTGGGGGTGAACCTCTCCGCCGCGCACCTGGCAGATGATTACCCACGCCGTCCCCACGCCCGTGGGGGTGAACCGAATCGGGCGGCCCAACAACACCGGGCAATCCAGCCGTCCCCACGCCCGTGGGGGTGAACCTCTCTATCCACTCCGCAAACCCGGCGGGCGTGAGCCGTCCCCACGCCCGTGGGGGTGAACCGAAAAACAGTTCCGCGCTGATAGTACATAATTCGCCGTCCCCACGCCCGTGGGGGTGAACCTTCCCACCCTGGCCCGTGGAGGCGGGCCAGTCGGGCCGTCCCCACGCCCGTGGGGGTGAACCGACGCACAGGCGTTCTTTGCGCTGTTGCGGGAAGCCGTCCCCACGCCCGTGGGGGTGAACCGAAGCCGCGTTGCGGCGCGCGTTTGGGCGCGAGCGCCGTCCCCACGCCCGTGGGGGTGAACCGCCCTGCAACCATTCTTAGAAGCGTGGATTAGTAGCCGTCCCCACGCCCGTGGGGGTGAACCTCTCCTCGGCGCGCGTTTTGAGCCAGTCGAGCAGCCGTCCCCACGCCCGTGGGGGTGAACCGACCGACATTACCAGCGGGGGCGAGAAACTCAAAGCCGTCCCCACGCCCGTGGGGGTGAACCGTCAGGGTAGACCGCGCCTTCCGCTTGCACCCACGCCGTCCCCACGCCCGTGGGGGTGAACCGGACGGCTACAAAACCGCCGTCAGTTTCGAGAACGCCGTCCCCACGCCCGTGGGGGTGAACCTGCACGAACGCTTCAGCATAGGGTTCAAAACCCGCCGTCCCCACGCCCGTGGGGGTGAACCTTTTCTGCGCGGTGGCGTTGTTTTGATGATTATGCCGTCCCCACGCCCGTGGGGGTGAACCTATGAGTTCTAACAATCGAGTTGTGCGTGCTTTGCCGTCCCCACGCCCGTGGGGGTGAACCGCCCAGAGCGGCGAGTTGCGCGTCGGCGCCTTCGCCGTCCCCACGCCCGTGGGGGTGAACCGATTGCCTAAAATGACCCTTAGAACCACAAAAATGCCGTCCCCACGCCCGTGGGGGTGAACCGGCATTATTTAGCCAACCCAGCCTTACGCCAAACGCCGTCCCCACGCCCGTGGGGGTGAACCGATACCCGATGAATTGGGAAACATTACGAGTACGCCGTCCCCACGCCCGTGGGGGTGAACCTGTGTTGGCAGACTTTTCCGCCGACCTGATTACGCCGTCCCCACGCCCGTGGGGGTGAACCGGCGATCTCAGCCACCACGCGCCCCACGTCCTGGCCGTCCCCACGCCCGTGGGGGTGAACCTGGATGTGCGCACAGAATTGCAACGAGTGTATAGCCGTCCCCACGCCCGTGGGGGTGAACCTGTTTCCACCCTTAGTCGCGTTACCGCGACTAAGGCCGTCCCCACGCCCGTGGGGGTGAACCGCACACCGGCTACAGTTGGCATACCGTGAAAGCGCCGTCCCCACGCCCGTGGGGGTGAACCTGGGAAGCGGTGGCCCGCGACCGTGACCGCTTCGCCGTCCCCACGCCCGTGGGGGTGAACCTTCCGTGCGGATGTCCATTTCTGCTTTACGTAGCGCCGTCCCCACGCCCGTGGGGGTGAACCTATCCACGGGGCGCTTGATTGATCCGGGGTCATCGCCGTCCCCACGCCCGTGGGGGTGAACCGTGATGCAATCAGAAAATCCAGACTATTACCCCGCCGTCCCCACGCCCGTGGGGGTGAACCGGTACAGGCGATCCGCGCGATTCCGCAGGGCCTGCCGTCCCCACGCCCGTGGGGGTGAACCTGTTACTCGCTATACAGGCATTCACGCAAAAGCGCCGTCCCCACGCCCGTGGGGGTGAACCGAAGAGTCGGGCAAGGCCGCATTACGAAAAATGCGCCGTCCCCACGCCCGTGGGGGTGAACCGACGAGGTTTTTCGGCGCGCAGGCCTGCTCAAGCGCCGTCCCCACGCCCGTGGGGGTGAACCGCCGGCGTTGTAGACTTACTGGCTACCCTGATCGCCGTCCCCACGCCCGTGGGGGTGAACCGTTCTCCAGGAACAACAGACACCGAGATGACGCAGCCGTCCCCACGCCCGTGGGGGTGAACCGTAAGTGAGGTTATATAATGCAATTCGATGTCAAGCCGTCCCCACGCCCGTGGGGGTGAACCTACTAGCACGGGGGCAAAAACGCCTTCCTGCGTGCGCCGTCCCCACGCCCGTGGGGGTGAACCGCACCGTGTAATCTGGGACACTGTAGGACCCTCGCCGTCCCCACGCCCGTGGGGGTGAACCTTTTTTATGGCTGACGATTTCCTCAAGATGTTGAGCCGTCCCCACGCCCGTGGGGGTGAACCTTCGGTTGTCGAGATTACGGGGCTTGTTTTCCAGCCGTCCCCACGCCCGTGGGGGTGAACCTACTAGCACGGGGCAAGAACGCCTTCCTGCGTGCGCCGTCCCCACGCCCGTGGGGGTGAACCGAGGTCGAGATGAGAAACGCCAACCCAGAAAGCGCCGTCCCCACGCCCGTGGGGGTGAACCGGAATCACCCGGAGAAGCAACCGCAGGCGGAAGGCCGTCCCCACGCCCGTGGGGGTGAACCGGAGACAATATGCCTACACTTGAGTACATTCTGGGCCGTCCCCACGCCCGTGGGGGTGAACCTTTGCGGCAACGGGTGACGCGCGACACGCTGGCGCCGTCCCCACGCCCGTGGGGGTGAACCTGCCGCAGGCGCATTTGGGCTTGTGGGCTACCCCCGCCGTCCCCACGCCCGTGGGGGTGAACCGTGGATGCGCGAAGTATTAGACGACGGCGAGCCGCCGTCCCCACGCCCGTGGGGGTGAACCTGCCGATTTGCAAGCCGCCAAGCAAGGCGAACCCGCCGTCCCCACGCCCGTGGGGGTGAACCGCGCGACGCCTTTGCTTGCACCATGACGCTGCTCGCCGTCCCCACGCCCGTGGGGGTGAACCTTCGCGCTCCCGCCGCGCGATCATCGCTTCTGCGCCGTCCCCACGCCCGTGGGGGTGAACCGCGGAGGTGGCACTGTGAAGCCCCAGCCGCCCGCGCCGTCCCCACGCCCGTGGGGGTGAACCGATTACCCGGCGCCTTTTTAACCATAACCTATACGCCGTCCCCACGCCCGTGGGGGTGAACCTGAGTGACGCGCTAACACTAGATTTCCAGTTACGCCGTCCCCACGCCCGTGGGGGTGAACCTCCCCCACCCCCACTCAGAGGAGTGCTATGGACGCCGTCCCCACGCCCGTGGGGGTGAACCGGAGGCTTTTGAGATGAAACCAGAGAGCAGAGAAGCCGTCCCCACGCCCGTGGGGGTGAACCTGGGCATTCGGCTAATTCGCGCTCCCGCCGCGCGCCGTCCCCACGCCCGTGGGGGTGAACCGCCCTCTACCGCCGTCGCCTCACTACCCACCCACGCCGTCCCCACGCCCGTGGGGGTGAACCGACCGGTCGCGGGCTTGAGCACGTCGTAACCTGCGCCGTCCCCACGCCCGTGGGGGTGAACCTCACCCCCGCGCAAATCGTAGGGGTGACGCCCAGCCGTCCCCACGCCCGTGGGGGTGAACCGCATACACACGGGCGGAACTAGAAGCGAGCACGGCCGTCCCCACGCCCGTGGGGGTGAACCGATTCACAGCCCGCCCTTTTTGACATCAGCAACAAGCCGTCCCCACGCCCGTGGGGGTGAACCGATGCCGCTGATACTGCCGTGCGCTTTGCGGTTAGCCGTCCCCACGCCCGTGGGGGTGAACCTCTCAGAAGGGACGTTGCTAACGATATTTTCAACGCCGTCCCCACGCCCGTGGGGGTGAACCGAACGACATCCGCCGAACACTCGGAGTAAAAAACGCCGTCCCCACGCCCGTGGGGGTGAACCTATGAGGATTACGGGTCGTGTGATTATGGTAAAAGCCGTCCCCACGCCCGTGGGGGTGAACCGTCCAGTATTGCCGCACTGGAAAGCGATGTTGAGCGCCGTCCCCACGCCCGTGGGGGTGAACCTGGACGCGCTGGCAAATGTCTAGTTACCAGAATCGCCGTCCCCACGCCCGTGGGGGTGAACCGTGGTTGGTGAAAATTGAACCGGCGGTGGATTGGCCGTCCCCACGCCCGTGGGGGTGAACCGGAACTACTCACCCACATCCTCGGTGGCGTCGGGGCCGTCCCCACGCCCGTGGGGGTGAACCTGTATGCCGATTTAGTGGCCGCGCAAAGCGGCCGCCGTCCCCACGCCCGTGGGGGTGAACCGTAGGCCTAAAATCGCACGCTACAATATAGGCCGCCGTCCCCACGCCCGTGGGGGTGAACCGGGTGAGGTTTAACAATCGCAGGAAGGAGAAACCGCCGTCCCCACGCCCGTGGGGGTGAACCGACGTGTATCACAAGGAAAGCACAAGTATCTCTAGCCGTCCCCACGCCCGTGGGGGTGAACCGTGCGGGGGCGATTGCCTTGACTGCTATCGCCGGGCCGTCCCCACGCCCGTGGGGGTGAACCTTGCGTAACTGTCAACATCGCGGCCTCACTTTTGGCCGTCCCCACGCCCGTGGGGGTGAACCTGTTATCCCCATCATGGATGGCAACCGCAGCAAGCCGTCCCCACGCCCGTGGGGGTGAACCGTAATCCGCGCCAAGTTCTATACCGATAAAGTTAGCCGTCCCCACGCCCGTGGGGGTGAACCGACGCAAGAGGCCGCTATCCAGGAATGGCGGCGGGCCGTCCCCACGCCCGTGGGGGTGAACCTCGCGCTTAAACTCGCCAGACCCACCGCGCCAGCGCCGTCCCCACGCCCGTGGGGGTGAACCTCCAGCAATCGTTTTTGAACACCACGCCCTGCGCGCCGTCCCCACGCCCGTGGGGGTGAACCGACAGAGGGTAAAGACTGTCCGCAACCTGGATTGAGCCGTCCCCACGCCCGTGGGGGTGAACCTCCTATTGACAAGCGTTAGGCTATGTCGGTATCGCCGTCCCCACGCCCGTGGGGGTGAACCTCCAACACAAACACGGTATGCGGCTGATTCACGGGCCGTCCCCACGCCCGTGGGGGTGAACCGGTCATGTTTGCCGGGGATAGCCCGGAGCCACCGCCGTCCCCACGCCCGTGGGGGTGAACCGTTGCAAACGGGCTTTTTGCAACGGTTTCTTGAGGCCGTCCCCACGCCCGTGGGGGTGAACCGTATCAACTGGCAAGCAATGGAGGACAATCGCGCGCCGTCCCCACGCCCGTGGGGGTGAACCGTCACCCTGCGGCGTCCATATCTGCTGAAGGTTAGCCGTCCCCACGCCCGTGGGGGTGAACCGGTGAGAATATCGAACGGCGGCAGGTTCACAGAGCCGTCCCCACGCCCGTGGGGGTGAACCTCCTTGCGTTATGCAAAATCTTTTGAAAAAGGAGCCGTCCCCACGCCCGTGGGGGTGAACCTTTGCGATGGTAAAAACCGCCATTCAAACACCTCGCCGTCCCCACGCCCGTGGGGGTGAACCTCATGGTGGCGTTCGCCGCGCCGTTCGCGTCAAGCCGTCCCCACGCCCGTGGGGGTGAACCAGACGGTCAGCTACAGACGGCCAAAATCGCGCACGCCGTCCCCACGCCCGTGGGGGTGAACCTAGACGTCTTCGGTGCTGCGCGTGCCGTCGCCGCGCCGTCCCCACGCCCGTGGGGGTGAACCTTTGTGACGGTAAAAACCGCCACTCAAACACTTCGCCGTCCCCACGCCCGTGGGGGTGAACCGTCGCGGATGATGAGGTGGACGGCGTGGCGTATCGCCGTCCCCACGCCCGTGGGGGTGAACCGTTGACCCGGCGCTCGACGCCGCGAAAAAGCCCGCCGTCCCCACGCCCGTGGGGGTGAACCGGCCGGTTTAACGCAACGTAGGGCGTTTTTAGCCGCCGTCCCCACGCCCGTGGGGGTGAACCGGGCTACGGCGGCAGCAATGACCCCGTATATATCGCCGTCCCCACGCCCGTGGGGGTGAACCTCGTAGCGCGTTACGAGCAAATCTGTGAGCGGGGCCGTCCCCACGCCCGTGGGGGTGAACCTAGCAAAAATAACGCCATCGAGGGGTCGAGATGAGCCGTCCCCACGCCCGTGGGGGTGAACCTTAACATTCACTTAATGAGCCTCGGAGGTAACTGCCGTCCCCACGCCCGTGGGGGTGAACCTGGCAGGAGCAGGATCGGCAAATCTACCTCAACGCCGTCCCCACGCCCGTGGGGGTGAACCGTCAGTTTTGAGACTGGAGAGCAGGCAACCATGGCCGTCCCCACGCCCGTGGGGGTGAACCGACAAAATCGCCGCCCATAGCCCCGGCAAATTTCGCCGTCCCCACGCCCGTGGGGGTGAACCTCACCACACTTATAATTGCTATAATGGGAGTGAAGCCGTCCCCACGCCCGTGGGGGTGAACCTCCTCGGTCGCGGCAATAAGCCAGCATCAGCACGCCGTCCCCACGCCCGTGGGGGTGAACCGATTTTCAGCATTATTAACCCTCCTGCTTAGAACGCCGTCCCCACGCCCGTGGGGGTGAACCTTTGCGGGGATTGTGCAGGCCAGGCCCATCTGAGGCCGTCCCCACGCCCGTGGGGGTGAACCGTGTATATTTTGGCTGTGATGAAGATTTTACGTCGCCGTCCCCACGCCCGTGGGGGTGAACCGTCTATCAAGTCTACTTGCGCGGCTGCGATTGCGCCGTCCCCACGCCCGTGGGGGTGAACCGGCCAAGGCTGGCATGCTGGTTGCTGGCCTCTTAAGCCGTCCCCACGCCCGTGGGGGTGAACCGGATGTCAAGCGACCCTTCCCGTATCATTTCTACGCCGTCCCCACGCCCGTGGGGGTGAACCTAGCTCAGCGTTGCGCAGCACCAGGTGCTGCGGGCCGTCCCCACGCCCGTGGGGGTGAACCTATGAATGAGGCTATCAAGTTGCTGCGCATTGCGCCGTCCCCACGCCCGTGGGGGTGAACCTATGACTTTTGGATTTCATAGTAAAAACGCTTGAGCCGTCCCCACGCCCGTGGGGGTGAACCTAATCCGAGTTGCGCCCGACCCTTGTCCAAAAAGCCGTCCCCACGCCCGTGGGGGTGAACCTTGATTGAAGGCTAGTTTTTGCGTTTGCGTTTGCGCCGTCCCCACGCCCGTGGGGGTGAACCGGAAACGGGAGCGTCTCACATGAAATGCAAAACGCCGTCCCCACGCCCGTGGGGGTGAACCTGCACCGACCAGCCCCGCCGCAGTACCGCGCATAGCCGTCCCCACGCCCGTGGGGGTGAACCTGTCTTCAATAGTGCGAATTATGCCGTCTCCGCGCCGTCCCCACGCCCGTGGGGGTGAACCTGAGCGTGGGCGTGGGCCAGGGTGACACGGTGGGCCGTCCCCACGCCCGTGGGGGTGAACCGCCGGCACGCGCCCCGCGTAGAGCGCGAAGAGGGCCGTCCCCACGCCCGTGGGGGTGAACCGGAATAAAGGCCGCGCTGTTCGCAGCTCCGCCGCCGTCCCCACGCCCGTGGGGGTGAACCGAGCTCGCGCAGTTGCAGTCGGTGCGCACCGCGAGCCGTCCCCACGCCCGTGGGGGTGAACCTGTTGTGGGCTGGTGGGCACGGATACAGGTATGAGCCGTCCCCACGCCCGTGGGGGTGAACCTCCAGATTGCTGGTATCCTACGCCGCAATCTACGCCGTCCCCACGCCCGTGGGGGTGAACCGAAACTGGACCATGTTGCCCATTGATTTTTCATACGCCGTCCCCACGCCCGTGGGGGTGAACCGTTTAGGTTCATCACGCGCTTGACGCGCAACATGCCGTCCCCACGCCCGTGGGGGTGAACCTTATGGAATGGGACGCGGCGCGGGATTTTGGCGAGCCGTCCCCACGCCCGTGGGGGTGAACCTGGAACAACTAACGGGCAATTTTTGATTTTTACGCCGTCCCCACGCCCGTGGGGGTGAACCTTCACCCTTTTTGGTTTGGGTAGTGAACAAGGGGCCGTCCCCACGCCCGTGGGGGTGAACCTAGAAATTTGGCGGCCGCCAACTGAGAACGATCGCCGTCCCCACGCCCGTGGGGGTGAACCGAAAATTGAGCATATTCTGCAAGCGTTAAATTAGCCGTCCCCACGCCCGTGGGGGTGAACCGTTGTTACAAAAATCAGAAGATAGCGAGGGACAAGCCGTCCCCACGCCCGTGGGGGTGAACCTTTGCCCTAATGCTTCTACATCGCCTTTTTGTGCGCCGTCCCCACGCCCGTGGGGGTGAACCGTACAAATCGCAATGCAGTATATCATGCAAATCGCCGTCCCCACGCCCGTGGGGGTGAACCGGGTTGCGCTGTGAATTGCGCCTAAGCATTGTAAGCCGTCCCCACGCCCGTGGGGGTGAACCTACTTATAAATCAGCAAGCATAAGGAGAAAGTAAGCCGTCCCCACGCCCGTGGGGGTGAACCTAGCGTGGTACAATAAGGACAAGTTAAGAGCAACGCCGTCCCCACGCCCGTGGGGGTGAACCGAACATCTTTCAGTATCATCGGGGTTGCCGTAAGCCGTCCCCACGCCCGTGGGGGTGAACCATTGTGTACTATGGGTTACGTTCAAATTACCCAGCCGTCCCCACGCCCGTGGGGGTGAACCGACGTGGGTTGCTATGGGGGCGGCGCGGAATACGCCGTCCCCACGCCCGTGGGGGTGAACCGCCTCGCGCTGCTCGTCGGTGAGCCGCAGATAGCGCCGTCCCCACGCCCGTGGGGGTGAACCGCCGTATTCATCATTGCACACAGCGAGCAGTTGCGCCGTCCCCACGCCCGTGGGGGTGAACCGGCTGAGGCAGAGCGGACCGTGCAGGTGCAGATTCGCCGTCCCCACGCCCGTGGGGGTGAACCGACCAAGCATAGGCGCATTAAACCGCGCCAATTCAGCCGTCCCCACGCCCGTGGGGGTGAACCGCCATTGCGCGTGTAGATACACCACTCCCGCAGTGCCGTCCCCACGCCCGTGGGGGTGAACCGGCTAACCCCCCCGCCAGTGTTGCCCGTGGTAACGCCGTCCCCACGCCCGTGGGGGTGAACCGGGGTGTTAGGATGCAGTTCGAAGGTAAAATCACGCCGTCCCCACGCCCGTGGGGGTGAACCGGGTAAAGTGCACGGTTTTTCGGTTTTCCAGGCGCCGTCCCCACGCCCGTGGGGGTGAACCGAAATGTTGCATACAGCAACTCAAAAAAGCATAATGCCGTCCCCACGCCCGTGGGGGTGAACCGCCTCCGGCCTGCTGCCAGGCCAGGCAGCCGCGCGCCGTCCCCACGCCCGTGGGGGTGAACCGTACCTGGGCCTGGCTAAGGTGAAGGTCGCCAATCGCCGTCCCCACGCCCGTGGGGGTGAACCGGGGCTGCCCGTTTTTGAGACGACCGAGTTCAGCGCCGTCCCCACGCCCGTGGGGGTGAACCGCAATGGGGCAACCAGTCTCGTTTTGGATCAGCGCCGTCCCCACGCCCGTGGGGGTGAACCGCAGAGCGTTTCTGGTAAAGTAATCACAGCCGGGGCCGTCCCCACGCCCGTGGGGGTGAACCGGAGGAGGATGGCGACGCGGCTGTGTTCGCCAAACGCCGTCCCCACGCCCGTGTCAATTTACGCCCGACAATGTCCCACCCATTTACGGCCATGATGTACCACTTTTGAACGTGCCGCCGCTGTCCAGCACTGCACCTTAACAGCCGCCTCAGCCAGTAGGTTCGCGGGGCACCTCC
>Ga0334882_1000240_pt1 | contig 96334 bp, 82 predicted proteins | sample GraSluR1_MG_5_FD_207226 | JGI IMG/M metagenome (GOLD analysis project Ga0334882, IMG submission 207226) | Sludge microbial communities from methane-producing bioreactor in Wageningen University, Netherlands - Granular Sludge_15_04-R1 | ecosystem: Engineered > Bioreactor > Anaerobic >... | reverse complement strand
AACAGTACTTACTGCTGAGGTCACCGATATAACCTACACCACAGCCACGGGTGGAGGAAATGTCACCTCCGACGGAGGCGCCCTGATAACCCAGCGGGGTGTATGTTGGAATACCACCGGCAGTCCAACCGTGACCGACAGCAAAACATCCGATGGCACGGGTACGGGAACATTTGTGAGCAAATTAACAGGACTTGCAGCAAATAACACATATTTCGTACGTGCCTATGCAACAAATAGTATCGGCACCACCTACGGCCCTGAAATCAGCTTTGCCTCTCCTACAATCGTTGCTCCCGAACCAGGGCTACCGGTAGTCGGAACGGTAAGGATCACAACCTCAAACGATGGCTATCATACAGGTGGTTATATCTCATCCGATGGCGGATCGCCCGTTACTCAGAGAGGTGTCTGCTGGAGTACCTCAGAAAACCCGACATTAACTGGCACCTACACTATTGACGGCAGTGGCACGGGATTGTTTAACAGCCTGATAACCGATCTTGATGGCTGTGGTGTAACTTACTATGTCAGGGCTTACGCCACAAACAGCACCGGAACCGGTTATGGCAACCAGCTCATTGTCACCAGCGGCGGAATAATTGTCATTGATGAAACTACAGTAATAACTGAAATTACCAGGACAAGTGCCGTAAGTGGTGGAATAATCTCAAGTGATGGTGGATGCGAAATAGTGGAAAGAGGTATCTGCTGGAGCAGAAAACCTAATCCAACAATAAACGACCTCAAATCAGTTTCCGGGAGCGGCACTGGTTCATTTTCGGCTGCTCTTACTGACCTTATTCCCAACTATACATATTATGTAAGGGCTTATGCAACCAACATTCAGACAACTAATTATGGACCCGAGATTAGCTTCACCACCCAATCCGGCACACTTGGCCTAAAGATAGGACAGTTCTATGCTGGAGGTTATATATTCTACCTTGATGAAACCGGAGATCATGGTATTGTAAGTGCGCCTGAAGATGCAGGTGTCGCATTATGGGGATGCGGGAGCATTTCAATACCCGGCACCTTACCTGATATTGGTACCGGTGCTTCAAATACTGCCATCATTCTGGCAAATTGTCCTGAGGAAGGTATTGCAGCAAGATTATGTGCCGATATGGATCTGAATGGATATACAGACTGGTTCCTGCCATCTATTATGGAATTGGATTTAATTTATCGCTTCCTTTATCTTGAAGGGATTGCTAACCTTAAAAAAAACATATACTGGAGCTCTACGGAAGATCCTTCAAATGATGGCACTAATGCATTTATTCATAACTTCACAAACGGAGTAACCGGCGGATACCCTAAAAGTGATTCAAATTTTCTATGGTATGTCCGGGCCGCCCGGTCCTTCTGACAGATAGGTCTGTCAGGATGCTGAAAAACTAAGCTAATAAAAAACCAGGTGACAGGTTTCTGTCACCTGGCCTTTACCGGTGACTTCCTGAACTCGAAATGATTCAGTTCGGGCACCTTGTTTGGGTTGAAATTCGGATCGTCGCTGTAAATCACGAAATCGCTGTTACTTGACCAACGGTGGTTCCACCTGTTGGTACCGATCTCTGTTTCACCGGTATATGGATTCACATACTCCTCCTGCCCTGTAAGGGTGAGATACATGTCGTTCTGAATCGATGAGTTGATCTTGTTACGGTGATTGGATATCTCCTGCCCTATCCGGTTTATCTCTGCCATAGTACGGTTGAGAATCCCTGACCTCTCCATCTGTCCCTTTATCTCCGAGGCAAGCCAGGTGTTGTTAATGGTTACAGAATTTCCAATGGCACTGAATGTCGGTTCATACTCCTGCAGTTTACCCTTCGGAGCCCTGATCGAAAAGGTATACCTGTTCTTCCACATACCAGCCCCTGCCTGTCCCAGGTTGGTTATCGCGGCAACAATCTTCTCTTCATACGCTACCCCTTCCTCGGTGTATTCAATATGCATCATGGCAGCAGTATAGGTGAACCCCAGGTCGATAATGCTTTTGTCCTCTGTTGCCACCGCCTTTGCCAGCTCAGGCAGGCTGCGCTGGTCGCGGACTACCACGCCGGAAGCACTGCCATGAGCATAGGGAAATACTACCTCTGCAATGAACCTGTTGGCCGGCATAAGTGGTATCACAGCCATGCCGTTATAATTCGAACCCGGCCTGATCAGCCCCATCTGTCCGGCAGGTGAGTACGAGGGATCAAAATAGAACATATCGGGGAACCATCTCATCATAACCTGCCCCCTCACGTCACTCTTTACGGTAAAGTCGAGCTTTGCCTCAATGGCATTGCCGGCTCCACCCCCGGTAACCGGATTGATACGGAAGATGCCACCTTCAGTGACCCACTTATCAGGTATCAACACCTTGAATGCCTTCTCATTAGGCTCCCAGTGCCACTTAAAGAGATGGTACCCTTTCTGCATCTCAGCGTGTTGGCCCTTTCCCCTGCCGGCATCTGTTAAGAAACCACCCGACATAACCAATAATAAACAACAAGCCAATGCTTTCATTTGCCAATTACTTTAGGATAATGATCCAAACCAATCAATCAATCAGCACATCACCCAATCACCCAATCATCACATCAATTCCTTTCCGGCAGGAATGAGTAGTTCCGGCCGTAGTATATCATCTGGCCGAGGAAGTCATCAACATAGTCTACTACTATATCCTTTACCCTGCCCCGTGAGTCGAGCACCGGGGTCAGAATGGGATTGACGAAACCGGTGTAGGGTGCCAGGTCAAGCTTCTCATAACGCTCAAGTATGCCGGCATGCAAGACGGGATCGACCTCTATACCGTAATTCTCAATAAGGTTCATTCCTGCCTCGAAATCTCCCTCCGACTTGATCCTCTGAACCTCGGCAAGCATCTGCCCAAACAATCCGCGCAGTTTCTGGTAATCATTAATCCTTACATAAACCTTACCCTCACGCTCAATCATCTCAACCACATTATCGGGTTTTCCCTTCTCGTATACCCATCTTGAGATGGCAGCGCGGCAGCGCATATGAGCCTGTTCTATCTTGCGGCCCGGCCTGATCCTGACCAGCTGGGTGAGCATTCCGTTCCTCAGGTAATTGTCATATGCAGCCTTGGCTGCATCCTCTTCAGGAAGCAGTCCGAGTTCAAAAATCTTCGGGTCCATCATATAATAGAGGGCAAAAAGATCAGCCCTCACCTCCTCAAGAGGAGAGGCGTAATTCTTAAGTGCATTCGGATCGGTGCCAGGGGCAAGTTTACCGCTGCCATGGCCAAGGCACTCATGCATGTCTGTATGAAGCGCTCCAGCCAGTGTTCCAAAAGTCCTGGCCCTGTATATCTCATCGTCATTCTCTGCAAACTCTTCAAGGAAACCGCTACCCTGCGAGGCCTTGTCATGTGCCTCTGTAATATTTGCAAGGGTTACCGACTTCGACCCAACCTCCCTGCGTATCCAGTCAGCATTGGGCAGGTTGATGCCAATCGGTGAGGCAGGATAACAATCGCCGCCAAGCATGGCAATATTTATTACACTGGCTGAAATTCCTGTTACTTCCTCTTTCTTGTATGCATCATTTATCGGAGAGTTATCCTCAAACCACTGGGCATTGGCGCTTATGATAGCCGTACGTTTTGTAGCCTCAACATCCCTGTAATTCACAATAGCCTCCCAGGTAGCCTTCATGCCCATCGGATCAGCATAGGTCTCGATAAAGCCATTGATATAATCAATAACAGGATCAGTGTTTCCTGCCCAGATTACGTTGTAATCATCCCAGGTCTTCAGGTTACCTGTCCTGTAATAGTCTATCAGCACCTCCAGCTCCTGCCTCTGCATCTCATTCCCGGCAAACTCCATTGCCTTTTCAAGCCAGCCTGTGATTTTGTCAATCGCAGCACCATACATACCGCCAGACCGCCAGACCACCTCTTTAACAATATCTCCCTCTTTTACAACCTTCGTATTCAGACCATATGAAACTGGTCTTGGGTCTTCAGAATCAATTATTGCAGCATAATATTCCTCTACCTCAGCCTGGGAAACTCCTTCGTAGAAATTGATAGCAGATTCTGCTACCATATCAGCACCTGCCATCTGTACTGATCTTACGGCATAGAGATTATCATCAAACAAAACAGGAACCAGTTTAGAGACAAGTCCCTCAGGGTTCAGCCCTTCTGACAAAGGCAGCTCATCAGGATCTGAATTAAGAATCAGCTCTTTAAAATATTCCTGAGAAAAGGCTGGCTTGAACTTCTCTCTGGAATAATGGTGATGAATTCCATTGGCAAAAAACACTCGCTTTGCATAGGTTGTAAACGCCTCGAAATCACTACTTTCTCTCTCGCCCTCGTAGGTAAGTGTAATTGCCTCAAGAGTTCTGCGAATCAATAGATTATATTTGAAATGTTGGTCCCATAGAATATCCCTGCCGGATAGCGCTGCTTCACTAAGGTAATAGATAAACTGCTTTTGCTTAAGAGTTAGCTGGTCAAAGGCAGGAAGCCTGTAGCGAAGCACCCTGATATCTTCAAACCTGTCTATCTCATAAATAAAATCAGTTTCAGCGGTTGTCTCCGCCTGCTTTGGCTTGCACGATACAGTAAGAATAGAAGTCATAAGCAACACGAATAAGAGTTTTGAAATAGTTTTCATTTTGATGAGTATTTACGGGGGTTAATCTTTCAAAGTTATCAAATTGGTTCGATACGATGACCAAGCGTGCCGTTATAATTCATATTTTTGTAACTATCACAAACCAACCAGACAGTGATGAGACATATATTAATCTTAATACTTACATTACCCGTTATCCAGCTTATGGGACAGGACAGAATCACCGGCCGTGAATTTGCCACACGCTCGGAAGTGATAGCAGCCAACGGAATGGCAGCAACGAGTCATCCTCTTGCAACTCAGGTTGCGATTGATATTCTTAAAAAGGGAGGCAGCGCCATTGATGCCGCCATAGCCGCCAATGCGGTTCTGGGGGTGGTGGAACCTACCGGTTGCGGAATAGGCGGCGACCTGTTCGCAATCATCTGGAGCAGTGAAAGAGAAAAACTATACGGACTTAACGCCAGCGGAAGGTCTCCTCGCTCGCTTACACTGCAGTATTTCAAGGACCAGGGCATGGAGAGTATACCGGCATACGGACCGCTGCCGGTATCAGTACCGGGGTGTGTAGATGGCTGGTACGAAATGCATGATATGTTCGGCAAACTTCCTATGGCTACGGTTCTTAAACCGGCTATTGATTATGCCCGGGAAGGATTTCCGGTTACAGAAGTAATTGCCTATTACCTTGAGAGAGGCACCAATATATTAAAGGATTACCCTAACATCAGAGAGGTATTTATGCCTGAAGGAAAAGCCCCTGCCAAGGGAGAGATTTTCAAAAACCCGCAGCTGGCAAATACTCTCGAAAAGATCGTCAAGGGAGGAAGGAACGAATTCTACAGGGGCTCAATAGCCCGCACCATAGGTGACTTCATGAAGAGCCAGGGGGGATTCCTTACCTATGACGATATGGCCAGACACAGGTCAGAATGGATTGAACCTGTAAGTACGACATACCGTGGTTACGAGGTCTGGGAACTGCCGCCAAACGGACAGGGAATAGCAGCATTGCAAATGCTGAACATACTTGAGGGCTATGATATTGAGAGTATGGGATTCGGAAGCGCAGAGTATATTCATGTTCTTACCGAGGCCAAAAAGCTTGCCTTCGAGGACAGGGCTAAGTACTACGCCGACATGGCTTTCGTAAAAAACATGCCGGTACAGCAACTTATCAGCAAGAATTATGCTGCTGAAAGAAGAAAACTGATAAACCGTGACAGGGCAGCATCGAGATACGATGCCGGAAAATTTGACTCCGACAACACCATATATCTCACAGTGGCAGACAAATTCGGCAACATGGTCTCTCTCATTCAGAGTAACTACAGGGGAATGGGCTCAGGCATGTGTCCTCCCGGACTGGGATTCGTACTTCAGGACCGCGGCGAACTTTTCAGTCTGAGCGAAGGTCACAACAACGTCTACGCCCCGGGTAAAAGACCCTTCCATACTATTATACCAGCTTTTATAACAAAGGGCGGCAAGCCATGGATAAGCTTTGGCGTAATGGGAGGTGACATGCAGCCCCAGGGCCATGCACAAATAGTAATAAACCTTATCGACTTCAAGATGAACCTTCAGGAGGCAGGCGACGCTCCGAGAATATTCCATGCAGGCTCATCATCACCTACCGGGTCAATAATGACCGACGGCGGCACCCTCTTTCTCGAAAGCGGACTCAGATGGGAAGAGATACAGTCATTGCTGAGGAAAGGGCATAAGATACAATGGGGCCTGGGCAGCTATGGCGGCTATCAGGCAATCATGTGGGACGAGAAGAACAAGGTCTTCTACGGAGCCTCAGAGTCAAGAAAAGACGGACAGGCCGCAGGGTATTAGCCGACTACTGGCTCACTTCAAGCTGACGTGCGCCTCCCTGTCTCTGTAGCTGAAGTATGCCGGTATTTCCTCCGCTTTCGAGATTGATTTCATGAGGCTTGTTGGTTTTCCATGCGCCGCATGTGAAGTCAGGGATATCGATTGAAGCAGACCTGTTGGCTACCGACCACTCGCTAAGAGGGGCAACAACGCTCCAGAGGGCAGCATCATATACATCCTGATCGACCGGCAATCCGTTGCGCAGGCAATCAATAAGCCTCCAGTCCATTATGAAATCCATGCCGCCATGGCCGCCAACCTGCCTTGCCATATCCCCTACCCTTTTAATGATTTCGGGAGCATGCTGCTCACGCAATATTTCCATTTCTTCATTGCTGACCCATGAATGCCCCAGTGCAATCCTCTGTGAAGGATATTTCAGTGCCATACCGAGAGTGCCGCTTATAAGATGTATTCGAGAATATGGCCTTATGCTGGTCACATCGTGCTGTACCATGATAGTCCTTCCAAGGGCCGTTCTGATAAGTGTTGTGTTCATATTGCCACGGTAATTGCGGTTGGCAAACTCTGCATAGAAGTCGTCGCTCGCAGCCAGCTCATTTGCCCTTTGAAGCATTCCAAAGTCATTGGTTGACATCGACGACAGGTATTCCATCTTATCACCGCGGTTAATATTCATCATCTGTGCGATGGGCCCCAGACCATGAGTAGGGTAAAGACTTCCGTTTCTTTCAGCGTTCTCCTTAAGCCTCCACATTCCGGTATAGGCTCCATCGCCCTGACGATCATCTATAGGCTTCTTGAAATTATATCCCATCAGGTTGTGGATGTAAGCCCCCTCACCATGTATAAGGTCACCAAACATCCCCTGCCGGGCCATGTTCAGTGTCAGCATCTCAAAAAAGTCATAACAGCAGTTCTCCAGCATCATGCAGTGCCTGCGGGTACGCTCCGATGTCTCTATCAGTTGCCAGGCCTCTTCCACAGTGCGTGCTGCCGGTATCTCTACAGCAACATGCTTGCCCTGTTCCATGGCATATACTGCCATGGGAGTATGCCATACCCATGGGGTGCATATGTATACCAGGTCGACCTCCTCCATTTCGCAGAGGCCCTTCCATGAGAGATCATCACCAGCAAATTCCCTTGCCGCCGGAAGCCCGAACCGCTCAAGGTCGCGTTGCGAAAAATCAACAGCATTCTGGCGAAGATCAGATAGCGCCGTAACCTCAACACCCTCAATCCTTATCATCCTGGTAACAGCACCACTGCCCCTGTCACCCAAACCTATAAACCCGACTCGTACCTTGTCAAGGGGTTCGGCAGAATAGCCACACATATTGAACCTCTGCTGGTAGGTCCGCCCGGCAGCCTCCTTTATTTCATGAAGATTTGATACCTCATTGCGGGATGAACAGCCGGAAAACGCTGGCGCCGCCACGGCACCGGCACCGGCAACAGTTGCCGTCCTTAAAAAATTTCTACGATTGGTTTTCATTTGATCAGGTTTATTTGTGTTTCAGTCATCAGACTGCAAAATACAAATATCCCTGAAACGAAAGGTCTCCGAAATGATAAAATATCTTAACAGCATCTAGTCATGCTGCACATTCCTTCTCTTCTTTACCCACCTGATAATACTGACGATAATATCTCCTGCCAGGTAACCCAGTATCCCACCATAAAGTGTACTCATATACCATACGGACTTAATCCGGCATGTACCTGACAGACATCCGATGTATTTCCAGTAAAGAAATCCCCCTGCCAGTCCGGCAACAGTAAACAAAATAACAACCCTGTATTTCAAAAAAAACTCCTTCATCGTCTTTTAACATAAATCAGCCAACCCGGCATATATAATAACAGAAAGCCGGCCGGAAAGTTTTAACTTTGCGCAAAACATATCCGATGATTTCCGAAAACCACGACCTGAAGCGCCACAACACCTTCGGCATCACTGTAAAAGCATCACGGTTTGCAGCCATCATCTCAGAAAAAGAAGCAACCGATCTCATAACTTCAGGTATCACCTCCGATTCGCCCCATATGATTCTTGGCGGTGGAAGTAACATACTGTTTACCAGAGACTACAAGGGAGTGATAATTCACCCTCAGATTCTTGGCATTGAGGTGAATAAAACCACTAACAATAAGGTAACCGTAACCGCAGGCGCCGGTGTGGTGTGGGATGACTTTGTGGCGTGGGCGGTCTCTAACGGTTTTGCTGGAACCGAAAACCTCTCTCTCATACCGGGAATGACAGGTGCATCAGCAGTTCAGAATATAGGAGCCTACGGAGCGGAAGCCGCGGATATCATAGAAGCCGTACATACCATCAGCATGGTATCAGGAAAGAAGCTGACACTAACAGGTAAGGATTGTAATTTTGGATACCGTCAAAGCATTTTCAAAAATGAACTGAAAGGCACTAACCTCATCACCAAAGTCACTTTCAGACTAACCACCGGCAGCAAGCCAAACCTCTCATACGGAAATCTTCAGGCCGAGGTAGAGAAGAGGGGGAAGCCCTCACTGTCAACAATCAGGCAGGCCGTAATTGAAATACGCCGTTCGAAGCTTCCCGAGCCTGCAGAAACCGGAAATGCAGGAAGCTTCTTCAAAAATCCGGTGGTGTCTGCCGCGAAGGCCGAACTATTGATGCAGGAATATCCTTCCATCCCGTTATATCCTGCCGGCGAAGGATACACCAAAATAGCAGCAGGATGGATGATTGAACAATGCGGATGGAAAGGTTACAGGAAAGGAGATGCCGGTGTCCACGACCGACAGGCTCTTGTTCTGGTCAACCACGGAAATGCAACAGGAGCAGATATATTCAATCTTTCTGAAGAGATAAGGGCAAGCGTTGAAAAACGTTTTTCAGTTGCCCTCGAGCGTGAAGTTGAGGTCATTTAGACCAAGCCGGTTAATCCCTACCGGTAAATTCGTCTTCTGTCGAGTTCGCGCTGATATTCATTGGCATACCTGTTATGCTCTGCCAGGGTACGCGAAAAATTATGGTAACCTGAGAAATCGGCCTTAGCCGCGAAAAACAGGTAATCATGTTTTTCAGCTTTAAGCACGGCATCAATGCCTGAGATGGTCGGACAGCGAACAGGCCCCGGCGGCAGTCCGCGGTATTTATAGGTGTTGTATGGAGACTCAACCTGCATATGTTCATAAAGCACCCTGGTAATGGTGAAGTCATTAAGGGCAAACTTGATGGTAGGACAAGCCTGCAGCGCCATCCCTATCCTCAGCCTGTTAAGATAGACACCTGCAATGCGGGGTTTTTCATCAGCCCTGGCGACCTCATCATCAACGATGGAGGCGACGATACTGACCTCTACCGGACTAAGATTTTTCTCTGCTGCTTTTGACAGCCTCTCGTCATTCCAGAAACGCTTGTGCTCGCGCAACATTCTTCCGTAAAAGCCTTCTGCCGACATATTCCAGTACACCTCATAAGTATCTGGTATAAATACCGATATTACAGTCTCTCTTGTAAAACCATCATCAACATAATTCTCTTCATTTTCGAGAAAAGCGACAATCTCTGCCGAATCAGCTTCTATCTGGCTGCCTATCCGGCCTGCCAGCTCATAGATTGTTCTGATGTTATTGAATGTCACCATGACAGGAGTCTGGAGGCCGGCTCTCAGCATTGTGACAAGCTCAAAATTACTTAACTCTCCTTCAATGAGATACCTGCCGGGTTTTACGTTATCGGTATATTTTCTTGCCTTTGCCGCCAGCCTGAAACTCTTCATATTTATTACAACACTTGCAGCCTCAAGAGAATCGCAGACCTGTTCAAAGGAAGCTCCTTCAGGTATTACGAGTACAGACGGCACCTCTGCCTGTTTTGTATTCGGAAACCAGAAGGTCCGGTAAAACGACCATGCCACAATGGCAAATGAAATAATGATCAGCAAAACTATATTTCTGTAACCCTTTTTCATATTTTCAAAAACCTGTTATTCTGAAACCGGCAGAAGCTGACTTCCTGAAACTCCGCATCAATTCTGCCTTAAATTTTGCTCCAAAAATACAAATGATATCTGATTTACCGCTCCACATTCCGGGCGGCATGTGTTTTTTGTATCTCATCAGGCCGGTTGATATCATGTCAGAGGCTCCAGCATAGGCTTACCCTTTCTTATCATTACAACCCTGCACTTAAGCCCTCTACCCTGAACTTCATTTTCAAGCCTGAGCTCATGCCGGAATCCGAATCTGTCAATCCCTGCAATATAATAAGAGCCGTCGGCGCTGTTTCTTTCATTTCTGGCAATACTGATTTCAACGATATCGCCCTTTTTATAGTATGGATTTTCAGGTTCGATTAGTCTTGAGCCATCTCCACGGTATCTGACAACCTTACCCCTGAACCTTACCCCCTCCTTCAGTCCATAGTACTCGTAGTACTTCCTTCTTATGGTATGTATGACCCCAAGCTGATCAGATACGACAAAGTACTCTTCTCCGTCAATATCGGTCTCGGTTCCCTCAACAACAAATTCATAGTCGGTGTCACTGTCCAGATGCCTTATGCGACATTCATCCCGTGCAAAAGCAAGATTAAGCCTACCCTTTGAAATCTTAAGCACCAGCAGGCTTACACTGCTTCCCGGTTCAGGTGTCTTTACCTTTTCAGGCACAGGCACAGGCATCTCCTCACCTGTAACTGTTCTGACCACCATTACCCTTCCCTGCCGTATTCTGCTTCCCTCAATCTCCCTGTATCCTGATACAATGAACTTATACCTCCGGCCTTCCCTGTAGAAAGGATTTTCAGGTTCAAGGAAAACCTCGCCCTTGCAATTTATCTTGTCGACCCTGCAAACAACAGTGTCACCCGTTTTAAGATCATAAGTCTTATAATTCTGAACCGGTATGAGATATCTGCGGTTATCTGGGCCGTGCAGCACAAAATGATCACCCTTCTCAGGAACCGCAGCTGTTTTAACTACCAGAAACCTGTACTTCCTGCCCTCGGCAATTTTTACAACCGACCCCTCCATCACTGTTCAGTTTAGTAGAGCGGACCCAATATCCGGGCAAGCGACTCCTTGTACCTGGAGATTTTCCTTCTCCCTTCCCACTTCTCAGCAGTGACAAGCTCAGCTCCCTCGATATCTCTCTCGGATACGGCTATCATCTCCTGTGCAAATTCCTCATCATATATCAGCGCCATCACTTCAAAATTCAGGTCAAAACTTCTCATGTCAAAATTCGCAGAACCTACAGTGGTAAAAACGCCGTCAACGATCATATATTTCGAATGGTTGAATCCCTTGCCATAGAAATATATCTTCACGCCTGCATCAAGCAGTTCGGCTATATACGACCTTGTATTCCACGTCGCAATTACCGAGTCAGATTTTGCAGGAACCAGGAGTCTTACATCCACGCCGCTGAGTGCTGATGTTATCAGTGCCGTCCTCATACTGTCGTCAGGAGAGAAGTAAGGCGTGGAAATAAAAATCGATCTGCCCGCAGTAGCTATTGCAGAGAAGTAGACCTGCATTATGCTTGCCCAGTCGGAGTCGGGTCCGCTCGATGTAATCTGCACCAGAGATCTGCCGGCCTTTCGTGCTCCGGTGAAGTATTCAGGCTCGTTAGTCAGTATGATGCCGGTTACAAAAAACCAGTCGATGAGGAAAATGCTGTTGAGGGCAGCTACCGCCTCGCCGGTTATTCTCAGGTGGGTGTCGCGCCAATTACCAAGCTCCTTAAGACCGGACAGGTATTTACGGGCCAGGTTAAGACCTCCGATATAACCGTGATCGCCGTCAACAACCATTATTTTTCTGTGATTGCGGTAGTTTATCTTGCTGGTAAGAAACGGAAACCTAACCGGCATAAAGGGAAAGATCTGAACACCGCAGACTTTCATCTCCTTAATTGTTGAAGCCGGGAAATTCCAGCTGCCTACATCGTCGAATATTATCCTCACTTCTACTCCCGACATGGCTTTCTCCTTCAGGGCAAGAAGAAACTCACGGCCCAGTTCATCAAATTCAAAACGGTAGAACTGCATGTGGATGTACCTTTTGGCGCTCCGGATAGACTCCAGCATTGCCGGGAAAGTCTGGGTTCCGTCAAGAAGAATATCTATATGGTTTTGCCGCGTGAGAATTGCCTTGTCGTTGTTCAGCATGAGCTTAATGAGATGCTCCTTACTACGTATAGCCTGGCTTTCGGCTTCAAGTATTGAGCTGATGGTTTCAATCTGATTTGAAGCGTGATCAGAAATGCGAACCAGGTCCCTCAGGCCCTTACGCGAGAATATCTTTCTCTTGCGGTAATCCTGGCCAAAAAAAATGTAGAGTATAATGCCTGCAAAAGGAAGCAACAAAACTACCATTATCCATGATAATGTCTTCAGGGGTGCCTTGTTCTGAAAGATAATCATCAGGCAGACAAACAGGATAGTGATGATGTAAAGGACTGAGAGCACTCCTTCGATAGTCGTAAAGCTGAAATCAGGTACCAGGCTCATATGGACTTCTAATATCCGTAAAAATAGAAAACTCTCCGGTTAAACCGGAGAGTCTCATATAAAAATGTCTGTTCGCTATGGATAATTAAAATATCAGTCCCAGGCTGAGGACAATGGCTGATGAACGCTGATCGAGTTCAAAAGTTTCGGAACCTACGGTAAGTTCATTGCCAAACTGATTAAGATTTCCCTCATAACGAAGATCAACTGTGAGCTTCTTGAGGATATCAACACCTACGCCGGCCTGATATCCGAATGTAGCTGATTTGTAGAGGTTTTCATAATTATCAGGATTGAAGAGATCCTTGGAAGAGCTCAGCATTATTGTTGCTGCAGGTCCTCCGTTAATACGTAGCGGACCAAGCTTGAAACCCACCATTACGGGGATATCCAGCTTATTGAACTTCTGATTCCTTATCTCAGCGGTAGTCTGATTAAGGTCAGTAACCTTTATTAAATTCTCGGCTGTCGCAAAGAGTATTTCAGGTTGTACATAGATACCCAGTAATGAAAGGCGTACGAAAACTCCGCCATGAAATCCATAGGAAGCCTCCTTGGCCTGCTCGAGAATAATGGTGCCGGTTGAAGTGTTAAGAGTCTGGTCTATCACAAGGTTGTTGGTACTTGCTCCAGCTTTGATTCCCCAGTTAAACTGTGAAAACATCGGAGCTGCAAGCATCATTGCTAAAACTAAAAAAACAATTCTTTTCATAATTGAAGGTTTAAGTTATCAACAGTATATTGACTAATTTCAGATGTTAAACGTTGCATGGGACCAAAATGTTACATACCATCAGTGAATTTATAGCCTACTCCCTTAAGAGTTTGAATGTATCCGTCCCCGATGCGTTCGCGTAATTTCCTGATATGCACGTCAATTGTTCTTTCACCGACAATTACATCATCACCCCATACTTTTGAATAAATTTCCTCACGAGTGAAGACTTTACCCTGTCTCGACATCAGCAGGGCCAGCAGTTCAAATTCCTTCCGGGGAACCACAATCTCCTCTCCTTCCTTTATTATTATATACCTTTCCCTGTCTATTTTCAATCCACTCTTTTCCCCCGGGTAGCTATCTGCCTCGGTTTTCTCCTCCCGGTAATACCTCTTCAGAATGGCTTTGATACGATGCAACAATACCTTTGGTTTAACAGGTTTAACTATATAATCATCACCACCAGCCTCAAATGCTGCTATCTGAGAGTAATCTTCCCCGCGGGCTGTAAGAAAACATATGAGAGAACTCTCCATTCCCTCCCGCGACCTTATCTCACTGCAAGCCTCAATACCATCCATCCGCGGCATCATAACGTCCATTACTATAAGATGGGGTCGCACTGAGATTGCTGTTTCAACCGCCTCAATACCGTCAGAAGCTGTAGAGACCTCATAACCTTCCCTGGTGAGGTTATATGAGAGAAACTCCCTCACATCCTGCTCATCGTCTACGATAAGCAACCTGTAGTCACGAGGTTCAAATCCCATTTTACCTTTTGCTCAGTTCTTTAAAGATTACACTCTTCATTTCATCAAATTCCTCTCTCTCGAAAAGTCTTGTAAGGAATATGATCCTGCCATTTCTGTCGATGATTACGTTTCTTGTAACACCTGCCTGCTTTAGTGCAAACAATCCGAAGATGTCCGCCCCGGGGTCGAGGGCAAGCGGATAAGTTATTTCCATATCCTTTGCAAATTTTCTGACCGTCTCAACAGGTTCATCACGGTCTATTCCTATTACTGCCAGTCCCAGAGACTTCCACGGCTTCCACACCTCCTCCTCAATAAATGGCATCTCCTGACGACAAACACCACACCAGCTGGCAGTGAACTGAAGCATTACCACGCTGCCTCTCAGGTCTGAAAGCCTGTATTCTTTTCCGCCGGCCTCCCTGATGAGAAAATCAGGAGCCATGTCACCAACTTTTACAAGATATCCTTCATCATAAACTTCTCTCTCCTGCCCTATGACAGCAGATGATGCAATCAGCAATGCAATAATCAGAGTTTTTTTCATGGCATATAAATTATATTACAATGGCAAGATTACGAAAAAAAGATAATAAATGACCCGGGGCATGACTATTATTATGCTACGGGCTCCAGTGCTGACAAACAGTAGCGGGTTAAAAAATGTTAAGCACGAAACACAACTGAGAGCGAATGGCTTAATTGACTATTTTAGTCATGTTAAACAATGAGGATACCTGTAAGAAATTCAATAAAAAGACAATACCCGGACAAGTATTAACCAATAAACCATACAATATGAGGAAAATAGCTATTGCGGCGATGCTTACCCTGATAATATCAGCATTAAGCGTCAACGGACAGACTGACCCGAAACAAAAAGGGCTTGACGCCATAACACTAAATGCCATAAAGGGCCAGCTTGAATTTTTGGCATCTGACTGGACGGAAGGAAGAGCCACAGGTGAAAAAGGCGACTATATGGCAGGCGAATATGTTGCCAGCATGTTCAAGATCTTCGGGGCAGCTCCCGGAGGAGATCCTTCCGGTTTCGGTAGCAGTTCCAGAAGCAGGGGAGGCAATTTTGTAGTGCCACAGAATACTCCAAACGCTTCGCGATCATACTTCCAGAACTTCACACTCATTGAGACAGTTGGAAGCGGTCCGTCAACCTTTACAATTAAAAAAGACAACAGGGAAATAACTTTTGACGAAGGAGTCGATTATTCAGGTCTGCGTGCATCAATGACAACCAAATTCGAAGCCCCCGTTATTTTCGTCGGATATGGTATCAATGACAAATCCCTGGGTATAAACGAGCTTGCCGGTATGGATCTCAGGGGAAAGATCGTCCTGAGAATTGCAGGCTTCCCCGGATCTGGTAACCCGGAGTCTGCTATGTATAAGAAAATAACAGCAGAAAAAACGGCAATTGAGATTAACAGGCTGAAAAACGAGGCATTGGATGGCAAGGAAATAGCAGGCATTATTGAGGTCTCGCCGGGTTCTGACATAGCCAGAAGATGGGGTGTGATGAAAGAAGGTATATCTCTTTCAAATGCTGAGACAGGAAGCCGTAGAACAAACTGGACATCAATGAGGCTTGAGGGATCAACCCTGCCTATATCACCCGTATCCTTAACCATAACTGAGAGAGTTGCCAATTATATTCTGCAGGGAAGCGGAATTGACCTGGCTAAATATATAGCCGATGCAGCAAATGGTTCTTTCAGGTCGAAGCCCATCATCCTTAACGGTGTAGCGGCAGCAGTTGGAACCAATGTGACAACACAGCGGGTTAGAGTGAGAAACGTGGTTGCCATGATAGAGGGAGAGCTCACCAACGAGTTTGTGGTGGTGGGAGCCCATATGGATCATATGGGTATGGAAGCCGGAAGAGTATGGAATGGGGCTGATGATAACGCCTCAGGCACAGTAGGCGTATTGATGATTGCTAAAGCCGTGGCCGCAACAGGAGTAAAACCGAAGAGAACAATTATCTTCTGTGCATGGACGGGGGAAGAAAAGGGACTTCTGGGATCTAATTACTTCGCTCAGTATCCGGTAATGGGTAAAATCTCTGATGTAAAATTCTATCTGAATTATGACATGATTGGACGTGATGCTGCAAACGATACCGAAAAGAATATGGCAGGCATGACATTTACCAGCACTTATCCAAAGCTTGAGGAATGGACAAGGACAAATGTGAGTAAGTACAATATAGGTTTGAACATAAACTACAGAGCTAATCCCGCACCAACCGGAGGCAGTGATTACACTGCATTCACAAGAAACCAGATTCCCATAATTGCATGGATGGCTGCAATGCATCCCGAATACCACCAGCCAGACGATCATGTAAGCCTTATTAACTGGGAGAAGATGCACAATATCATTAAACTTGGATTCCTGCAGGTATGGGATGCAGCTAATAACGATCTAAAATAAGATATGAAATGAAAGCAAACAGAAAATTAGCAATAGCAGCAGCTTTATTACTGCTCTCATTAGGTGCATCGGCACAGGTCAATAATGAGGATACCAGAAAAGGGCTTGACGCCATAACTGAAAACGTACTTAAGTCCCAACTAGGATTCCTTGCATCAGACTGGCTGGAAGGAAGGGAGACCGGAGAAAAAGGAGAATACATTTCAGCCGATTACATTGCCAGTATGTTGCAGTTTCTGGGTGTTGCCCCCGGTGGAGATCTTTCTGCCGGGCCGGCAGGGATGTATGCAGGAGCGGCCGGTATGGGAAGCCGTGCTGGTGTAAGAGAAAGATCATACTTCCAGAATTTCCAGCTGACAAAATCCATGCCCGGAGAGCTGCAGACGATGTCGGTTGTTACCGCAACACAGACAGGTTCCCGAACAACTCATTTCAACTACGGTATCGATTATTCTCTCAGAAACACAACCGCCGGATTTGAGATTGACGCACCTGTTGTTTTCGTCGGCTACGGATTAAGAACCGAAGGACAAAATGACTATGCAAAGAAAGATGTCAAAGGCAAAATCGTACTCAGAATTTCTGGAATACCTGCTTCGCTGAGAACAGAAGGCGTAAGCCTGAATCAGTTAAATGCATCAAAAGATGTTGCTGCAAGAGAGCTGGGGGCGGTAGCTGTACTTGAGGTAAATCCGGAGACTGTTGTCTTGAGTTCAGGCATTGAACAGAAGGACTTTTTCAATATGTCGCCCTCTGAGGGAAGACCCCGTACAGGCAGACCTTCTGGCAGCTACTCGATCCCACAGACTGTAATCCAGAATCAGTTGCCAAGAATAACAATATCGGTGCGTGTCGCAAATGAAATACTCGAAGCATCAGGACTTACCCTGGAGCAATATGTGACAGGTTTCGGAACACGTCAGATGGCACAGTTGCCTGAAATATCAGGAAAGAGGATAAGATTGACATCAACGGTTAATACATCTCTTATAAATGTACGTAATGTAATAGGTGTAATTGAAGGTGTAAAAAGTGATGAAATCATTGTAGTGGGAGCACACTACGATCATATGGGAATCGGCAACGGCTATATCTGGAATGGAGCAGATGATAATGCGTCAGGAACAGTAGGTGTAATGACTCTTGCCAAAGCCGTTATGGAAACAGGAGTGAAACCACAGAAAACAATCGTCTTCGCGCTCTGGACAGCTGAAGAGAGGGGTCTGCTGGGCTCAAGATACTGGGTTGACAACCCAACAGTACCACTTGAACATATAAAAATGCATATCAACTTCGATATGATTTCAAGATATATCACTGATGATCAACCCAATGCAGTAACAATGACATATACTGCGGCCTATCCTCTCTTCCGCGAAATAACCGAGAAGAATATGGCTCTATTCAATATCAGACTGGAACCCGATTATCAACCCTCTGACAATCCTCCCGGCGGAAGTGATCACAGATCATTTGTGGCCAAGGGTATTCCGATAATGAGGTTTAAACCGGGCCATAGAGAAGAATATCATACTCCGGCAGATGAGACATCAACTCTCGACTGGGATATTATGGAAAAGGTCGTTAAAATTTCATTCGCAAATCTCTGGGACCTTGCCAATACAAACTGGAAATAATAACTGACCAGACATAAACCGTTTTCGTGACGCAGCTGGTTGCTCTTTCATACCGGCTGCGTTCTTTTTACAGATCAAGAAACTCGCTGTTTACCCTGATCTCGGCAAAGTTATCTTCAACGATTCTGATGCCAAATTCGTAGCAATACCTGAACTTCTCTCCCGAAGAGGTCTCAGTGGTGTGAGTGAAAAAGCTGAAATTGAATCCCAGGGCAAACAGAGCATCCCTGTGCACCCTTGAACGGCCTTCATCATAGAGATCCGACAGGATCTTCCTGTTCCGTCGTAAGATCTGATGAACATTACGAACATAACTGTTGGCATCCTTATTCAGCCTGTTGTTATAGTTATTTCTGCACTGATCGGAACAGAACTTTTTATCGGATCGGCCCCTCAGGACGTCACCGCAATCGAGACATTTTCTTTCCACAATGCTAAAGTTTTGATAAAGATAATAAAAAACGTTTTAAACGGTTACAAACGATAATAAATGGTTATTAAGCGTATCTAATCATTTATCAACCGAAACGGTTTCTCAGACAGCTGTATGTTTGCATAAGACAACTCGCTATGTTAAACTTTAAAAAAAATGTGCTATGAACAGTTTGAGAAACAGGGTGCAGCTGATCGGGAACCTGGGACAGGATCCTGAAATCAGGAAAACAGAAAAGGGAAAAAGTGTGGCTAAATTCACTCTCGCTACAACAGAGAGTTTCCGTAACGGTGATGGCCAGAAGGTTGAAGAGACTACCTGGCATAATATCGTTGCATGGAACGGTCTGGCAGATATTGCCGGAAAATACCTCAAGAAAGGGAAGGAAGTGGCTGTCGAGGGAAGAATATCTCACCGCACCTATGAAGACAAGGATGGAGCGGTAAAATACTTCACCGACATTGTCCTTACCGACATCCTGCTCCTCCGGTCACAAAAGGAGAAGGAAGCCTAGAAAATAACAGAGGAGGCTGCTATAAACAGGCAGCCTCCTCCGTTATATTTCAAAAACTATCTACCTGTAGAAATAGTCGTCCATGTCAACATTATTGCGGTAGTCTCCCAGGAGATGCTCCGCAAAATAGTACCATCTCATACGCTCGAAATAACCCTGTGCACTGCCAAAGCCATGCGCAGCACCAGGTATCATAAGCTGGTCAAATCTTTTATTGGCTTTTATCAAAGCATCAACTACCCTTGATGTGTTACCGGGATGTACATTGTTGTCACTTTCCCCGTGTACAAGAAGGAGGTGTCCTCTCAGGTTTGCAGCAAGTTCGGCATTGGATTTCGTCTTCGATTCAAAGGTGATTTTCAACTCTTCACGCTCTTCACCGGTCTCTTCATCCTTTACCTTGACTTTCTTTCTGATCTCTTTAACACCGTTGTTTGACTCACTCCAGTTTCTATTATATATATTATTATCATGGTTTCCTGCAGATGATACGGCCACTTTGTAAAACTCCGGATAGGTAAGAATTGCAGCTGTCGACATGAAGCCACCCCCGGAGTGACCATATATACCCACTTTGGTAATATCTATAAAATCGTGTTTATCAGCCAGTTGTTCAAGTCCGTATTTATCATCCTCAAGTGCATAATCCCTCAGGTTCTGGTATCCGTAGGAGTGATAGTACTGATCCCTCATCGGGCTTCCTCCCCTGTGTCCGAAATTGACAACGATGAATCCAACCTGTGCTAGAGCTACCTGGCTGCCACCCACTGTAAAACCATAAGGCACCGACTCGGTCTGTGGTCCGGGATACACATATGAGATAACCGGATATTTACGTGTCGAATCAAAATCAAAGGGTTTATACATTACCCCGTAAAGATCTGTTATACCATCACGGGCCTTTATAATGAAAGGTTCTGCCGGCTTCCATCCCGTCTTTAGAAGTTCAGTAAGGTCAACAGTCTCAAGGTTCATAATGAGATTGCCTGTTGCATCCCTTAATACAATCGCAGGAGCTTTGTCTACCGTTGAATAGGTATTGACAAAATATTTGTTGCTCTTTGACATTGCCATTGAATGGTTGGCTGGTTCCCTGGTAATAAGGGTAACACCCTGCTTATCGAACGATGCCTTGTACATCAGACTGTAATATGGATGGACATCCGGTTCTCTTCCGTAGGCATTGAAATAAACAACCCTGGCAGCAGTATCTATTCTCTGTACCCCGCCAACCACAAAGTAATTGTCTGTGATCTGGGTCTTCAGGTTACCCTCTCCGTCATAGAGATACATCTGTTTCCATCCCGTACGTTCCGATAACCATATCAGATCCTTGCCTTCATTAAGTATATGCAGGCTCTCGCCGCTCCAGGCGCTGATATAGGGCTCGACGGTTTCACTGAAAAGCTCCTTTACTTCTCCTGAGGTGGTGTTAACCGAGCAGACGTCAATATGCTTGTATGTTCTGCATTTTCTCGTAACAATCAATCTGTCAGCACTCTCTCTGGGTGTCCACCTCACCGAGATAAACTGATTGGCGTACTTCTCAAGGTCCACATCCACACGCGTCTGGGTTGCTGCATCCCATATTATCAGTTCGCTCTGTCCGACATGCTCCTCTCCCGGCATGGCATAACGATATGTATTCAGGGTAGGTCTCGGGTTTGCAATTGTATTTATCACCCAGAGGTCCTTCACCAGCCTGGTGTCATTCCTCATCAGGTAAAACTTTTCTGAATTCCTGAACCAGCTGACTCGTGCAGCCACCCTCTTGGAAGTATCGGGTTTTTCACTATTAGAGGCGTTTGTATAACTATAGTAGGCCTCTCCGTCGGTTGTAAGGCGTATCTCGACACTGTCCTTGTCACCAGCTTTCATCATATAGAGATCATAACCCCGTCCAAATGTTATCCAGGTGCTGTCAGGAGAATAATTTAACCAGTTGGGCCTCCTGTCACGCCTCTCGCGCTTGATGGTATCTGAAATCACCAACCTGGCGTTGGAAATATCGTACAGAAATTTGATTGAGTCAGCAACGAAAGTGAATTTTGTTGAACTCTTCTCTTCAAACTCAATACTCCGCAGCGGAAGATCTCTGAAGTTGTAATTCTTTTTGGTAAGCAACTGCATCTGTGCAGCCATGTATTTGCTGTCGAACAAGAGTCTTTTTGTCTTTTTGGCAGCATCGACATAGTAGTAATTCTTTCCTTCCGAAGTTTTAAAGGAATACCAGAAGATGTCAAAGTCTCCAATCCATCCGGCATTGGCATTATTACCGCCAAAACTCAGGGACATATCTCCGGTGGTAGGTCTGAGATTGGCAGCAGAGTACTTTTCCGCCGCCCTGAAGTTTGCCTGCTGGGCGACCAGCGTGCCTGCAAATATGCAGAACGCAAAAAGCATAGAAAGTTTCTTCATAGGGTACTGTGTTTATGATTTGTATGCCACCAAAATACACAAATCCTTCCTACACGTTGAAGGCGCCCAACATGTTTATAAACAGTTAAAATAGGTTAAAGAGAGACCGGATTATTTCATTTTAAAGTCACGGCCGGCCTGAAGTGCCTTAAGATTTACTGAAACCACATCGTCACCTTTCTTCCCAAATAGTTTTTGCACTGCAGACTGCAGGCTTTCATACGGAATATCTATATAATGAGATGCGGCACCAAGCACAACCATATTTCCTGAGCGTGCCGATCCTGCATCTCTTGCTATGGTATCGGCATCAATTATGATATGATTTTTCACCTTCCGCACCTCTTTCAGAATATCTTCCTGCTCCGGGTAATCAGGAATATTAATAAAAGGTGTTGAATTTGTAACAAGCCATCCCTCGGGAGAAAGCCACGGAAGGTAACGCAATGACTCCATCGGTTCTACCGAAATAATGAGGTCAGCTCTGCCGTAAGGAATAAGATCAGAAGCTACAGGGGCATCAGACAGCCGCAAATGCGACTGGACATCTCCTCCCCTCTGGCTCATGCCGTGTACTTCCGATTGCTTCAGATAAAGATTCCTGTCGACTGCAGCCAGCCCTATCACCGCTGCTATTGAGAGGATACCCTGTCCCCCCACTCCTGCCAGTATAATATCATTTCTCATAATATTCAGTTCTTTTCATTTTGTTTGGCTGCCTCCTTTTTTCTCCTTGATGCCGTCTGAATGCACTCTCTTCTTGCAATGATTACCGAGACTCCCTGATAACTGAGCTCCTCCTTCATCACTGCAATATTATCCTCATGGTTCTTCTTAAGAGGGACAATAACCCTTATATGTTCTCTTTCAACACCCAGCCCTCCACATATTGCTTCAAGTCTGTCTGTTGCGTGAGATTGCTGCCCGCCTGTCATTCCTGTTGTTGAATTATCAGATATAATTATGGTAACCGGCGAATTTTTCAGTACAGCATCAAGTAATCCCGTCATCCCTGAATGAGTGAATGTTGAATCACCAATTACTGCAACAGCCGGAACAAGGCCGGCATCAGCAGCACCCACTGCCATTGTTACGGATGCCCCCATGTCTACGCAGCTGTTAATTGCATTGTAAGGAGGTAATGCTCCCAGTGTGTAGCAACCTATATCTGAAAATACCCTGCCCGGATCATATGATGAAAGCGCCTCATGAAGAGCCAGGTACATATCCGCATGTCCGCATCCTTTGCAGAACGACGGCGGCCTCATCCTGACAACTGAAGGAACATCTCCGCCATATGTTGATGGCAGATCGAGTGCCGAGGCCACAATATTCGGATTAAGCTCTCCCTCACGCGGAACAGCACCGTCGAGTCTGCCCCTGATTTTCCTTTCACCAGGGAGTATACCCCTAAGTAATTCCTCCATTATGGGGTAACCCTCTTCAAGAATAAGGAGCTCATCAGAATCGGCATCTATTCTTTCGAAAAGAATGTTTTCGGGAGGATATGATGAGACCTTAAGAACAGGATAAGGTATATCTCTGTCAGGATAGTTCTCCATCAGGTAATTATAGGCTATACCAAAGGCAATGATCCCAAGCCTGCGGTCAGTTCCGGGATAATAGGTGTTAAAGCCGTTAAGCAGAGTATCACGCCTCATGGTTTCATAGGTTCCAAGCAAAGCATGGTATCTTCGCCTTGCAATTGCCGGAAGCAGCACAAACTGCCTTGGATCTGATGGTAATGACAAGGTGTTCTGTTCAACATCAGGATGCCTTTGTACACCTGATCGTGAATGTGCAAGACGTGTTGTTATTCTCAACATCACAGGCACCCTGTACTTTTCTGATAACTCAAAACCGGCAAAAACCATATCATAAGCCTCTTGCTGGTTTGAGGGCTCCAGTACCGGAACGAATGAGAATTTAGCATAAAATCTCGAATCCTGTTCATTTTGTGAGGAATGCATCGAAGGATCATCGGCAGCAACAACTATCAGCCCCCCGTTAACACCAGTTATGGCTGAGTTGACAAAGCCATCAGCAGCTACGTTGAGTCCGACGTGCTTCATTGCCACCATGGCCCTTTTACCGGCATATGACATTCCAAGGGCTGCCTCCATTGCCGTCTTCTCATTCGCAGACCACTGCCGGTGAATATTCTTTGCAGCAGCAGCAGACGATCGCTGAACATACTCCATTATTTCCGTTGAGGGAGTACCGGGGTAAGCATACATCCCGCTCATGCCGGAATCAATCCCGGCCTGGGCTATTGCTTCATCTCCAAGTAATAACAATTTCTGCATCTATATTATCTCCTTTGTATTATTTTATGTCTGAAACTTCGCTCAATACCGATGTAAATATGGCTATATTTTCCAAAAACCAAAATGATTTTATGTTACGGCAAACTTAATTCAACATAAGATGGCTTAACACATTAAGAGCGGATAAATCATAAAATTACGTTAAATGTATGGTTTCATTGCATTGTAATAACTATTTTACGAACTCTTTTAACCAAATTTGCGTTTATTACATAAAAAGCTTTTTGAGAAATTTCTGCTACATATTCTCACTGATTTGTCTCATTACTCTTAATGTGACCGGTCAGACCATTACCGACAGGAAATATATCCAGATTGATGGTATAGTCTACGATGAGCAGGGAAATCCGCTTTCAAACATTTCCATAATGTCAATGGCTCTGAGAAAAGGAGCAACAAGCAGAAATTCAGGCATCTATTCGGTCATAAGCACTCCCGGAGACACCGTTATATTCACTGCAATGGGGTTTAAGAATACACTCCTGCCAATTCCTTCAGACTTTGAAGGAACCAGATATCTTAAGGATGTATTTCTGGAATATGACACAATATCTATCCACGATGTATTGGTCCTGCCGTGGGGTTCATATGCTGAATTCAAAAAGGCTGTTGTCGAGACAGATTTTCACGACTATGAAGTAGAGAATATGACTGAAAACCTGGTTCTCCTTCAGAAACAGATTATTGAAAGCTCCGGACTATCTCCGGAGGCTGCCTACAGGCACGTTGCGAGGCAATACACCAATGCAGCATATACCAGAAACCAGTTTCCGGAAAACAACCTTCTTAATCCCTTTGCATGGTCTAAATTCATCAAGGGTCTAAGAGAAGGACTTCTAAAAAATGAAAGGAAACGCTGACAAGGGACTTTAATCTCATCCCTTCTGTTTGAAAACAATGCCCGGCTGTTTAGGGTCGTTTCTGAAGACAACCTCTTCAAATGGTTTTCTGGGCCGCCTCTTTTTGTCCTTGACAGAAACCTCATCAGGTATCTGGTCATTCTCGCCATAATAACCAAGGGCCATCATGGCAACGGGAATGACATCATCGTCGAGACCAAAGTACTTCCTTACCCTCTGCCTTGAAAAGCCTCCCATAACGTGAACATCAATCCCGAATGCTGTAGCCTGGTTCAGGATATTACCGGTTGCCAGACCGAGGTCATGGAGGGCATAGTAATTCTCCTTCCTGGTCACTGATGACTTTGAGCGCGCCAGATTTACGACAAGTGCTCCTGCCTGGCTCGCCCATACCTGGTTTGCCTCGTCAAGAAACCCGACAAACTCCCTGAAACTGGCCTGATCATCTCTTTCAGCATAGATAAATTGCCAGGGTTGCTCATTGAAACTTGACGGCGCGCAGATAGCTGCCTCAAGAGATAATCTGACCTTCTCAGGATCAAGGGGCCTTTCTGAAAAGGAATAGGGACTCCAACGGTTTCTGATATTCTCGTGTAATTCACATTTTCCCATGACGTAAAGGGTTTAGGTTATCGACTTCTGCTGTTATGATCAGAGGAACATACTCATCAGGTAAAGGATAAAAGGTAACGTTACAATACTTAATATAGTTGAAACAAAAACATTTGCCGTCGCCAGTTTCTCGTCCGCACCAAACACCTTGGCAAGAATAATAATGTTTGCCATACAAGGCATTGAGCTCTCTACCAGTAGCACCGACAGTACCAGATTATCCGGCTGATATCCTGTCATGCGCATCATAATCACAAATATTGCCAGTAGCAACACCGGTATCAACAACAGTTTGTTAAAGGTAAGAAAATATACTATACGCCTTCCAAACAGACCATCGAGATTACCGTGGTACATCATAGCCCCTATGTATATCATTGAAAGATAGGTATTTGTACTACCCAGACCACCAAGCGATTTCATCAAAAACTCAGGCAGCTTTATTCCGGCCAGGAACATCAACAAACCCAGCACAATTGCTAATGTATTAATATTAAACACTTTAAGCATACTCTTTCCAACAGGGGTTCCGTTTCCCGATGACAGCATTACCACCCCTACAGTCCACATCAGAATTGTCGACACCAATTGTAACATACTTGCATATAGCAATCCTTCATCTCCGAAAAGCGCGTACACAACCGGATATCCAAGGTAAATTGTGTTCCCGAATACGCTGTGTGTCCTGAAAATGGCAGCCTCCCTCCTGTCGAGGCGCAAAATCACCGTCCCCAGCCACCCCATAAGCAACATGAACATCATAACTGCAAACGCAAGGCCCACCATAGAAAAGCTGTTGACCAGCAATCTTGGGGTAATATCCATTTTGCTGAAGTTAGTCAACAGCATCAGTGGAAGGGTAATATTAAAGATTATCTTAGCAAGAATGTCCTTAGCGCTCTCGGTAAGGACTTTAAAGAAAGAACCGGCGACCCCGACGAGTACCAGAACACCAAGTATCAGAATCTGATTAAGAATAATTTCAGCCTGCATAAAATATCAGGGTACGGCAAAATGTTTAACAGACAAATGTAATAATTTAATAATTTCGCACCCTATGAGAAGGTATGAAGGAAGACTCGCAGGATTACTGGGTACGATAATTATTCATCTGCTCGCCGCAATACTTTTCTTTTCCGTAAAGCTTAATACCCTGAAACGGGAAAGAGAAAAGGAGTTTATCCTTGTTTTTGAAGAGGTTACGGAGGAACCTGACCTTGACATTACCACACCCGGGCAGATATCGGAAGAGCAGCTTACCGACGTTGACATGATGATAAGGAATATTGTCAGGAACCTGGCAAACCCGGAAAACCCCGTCATCGATCCGCAGGAATACCAGGACATGGTCAAGGAGGAGATGATAAAAAGGGGCCTTCTTGGAGAAGACAACTTCATCGATGACTGGAAAAAAAGGGAGACTGAAGAAGGAGCAATCGAAATAGCAGAGAAGCTGAGAGAGGAGTATACTAAAACCCACGAGGAAAAGGAACCGATCAATTACCGGGGACCTACCCGCGTTTATTACAGGCTTGAAAACAGATACCACACTCATCTGCCCATTCCAATATATAAATGTGAAGGCGCCGGCAAAGTCTCTCTTTCCATAGAGGTCGACAGAGACGGTAATGTGCTGTCAGCAAAGGCTATAGCAGGAGAGAGCACTACAAGAGACCCCTGTCTGATAGAGACAGCAGTAAGCTATGCCATGATGTCAAAGTTTAATAACAGCCCCGGTTCCCCCGCTAAACAAGACGGAACACTGACTTTTCACTTCGTTGCCCAGGGCCGCACCGAACAGTAGGTATCTCTCAGATTGACAGCACCTGACTGCGAATTGTTTCCCTGATACGATCGTACCTGAACCGCTTCGACAGTGATATGTAAAATACCTTTGAATCCATGTCAGAGTAGGGTCTCAGGCCTGTGAGCGGATCGCGGTATGACCTGTTCATGAAATCATCAAGGTAATACTTGAACGTTACCGTCATTCCTGACCTGAGATTGATGCCTGCAAAAAGGGAAGGAATGAGACTGTTGGTTTTTCTTGAGAACCAGTCAGTCTCGCGATATACCCTCTCGCGTCCGTCAAACCACTTCTCCTTGTAATGAAAAAGCCATTCGTATTCGCCTCCGCCAAACAGAAAAACATTTCTGCCCAGGTCACCAATTTTAACAGCCAGCGGAACTCCGAGAGTATAGGAGCGTCGCTTTACTGTTGATAACATATTCAGGCCTATTACTTCATTCTGTGTAATAAAGCCTACATTTCTGATTGCAAGTCCGTAGTATAAACCGAACTGATCGGTGATGTCGTAATTTTTGTACGCACCGGTGTGATAATATACAGTCCATCTTAGCTCGGTATCGATATCAAGTCCCGGACGGCTTACCTGAGACATTGAAAATATCATCTCCGAATCAGTGGTAACATATGTTCTCTGGGCCACGGCAACAGTTTGCGTCAGAACAATAATGGCAAGTATAAAGATTCCTGGTTTCATCATAATGGGTTTTTGGTGATATGACTGTCAATCAAAAAGTGTACCTGTTGTATTGTAATTGCAGGGTTTTATCAGTTCAGGCCTGTTTTTATCTTCATTGCGCGATGAAATCAACCGACCTATAGTCCATGCTGAGAGAGAATCATCACTACAAGGCACCATCAGGCTCCTTATCTCAGTGTTTGCGGCTGCCGGGTCAAGCCATTTTTCAATGGTCTGATCATCAAGTATCAGCGGCATTCTCTTTTTTGTATTGTGAATTTCACTCATGAGGTCATTAGCCTCTGTGGTAATTATGGAAAAGGTGACGACCTTACCTCCGTCCCCGTCAGAGACCCATTGGCTCCATAGCCCACCCAGAGACAAATGATTACCTGCAGCAGATGTTATATACCATGGCAGTTTACCTGACGACGTATGCTGCCACTCATAAAAACCGTTAACAGGAATTATACATCTTCTGTTTCTGAATGAATCGGAAAAAGAGGGTTTTGAATCTGCTGACTCTGCCCTTGCATTAAAGGTTTTAACCCTGATCTCATTTGCCGAGGAAGAATCCCTGATCCATTCCGGTATGAGGCCCCATTTCATTAACACTATTCTGTCTGAACAGATTACAGGCATTTCAGGCAAAGAGTAAGCATGGTAGTAGTAGCTTGGCCGGTAATTTTCATGATCAATGAAATCACGGCCATATATGCTTTCAAGCTCCTCCTTTATCAGATTTATATTTACTGTAAAGCACATCCTGATCAATATTAGAATTAAAAGAATGCTTCAGCGGCAGTGGCATATGGTACCTGAACATATCATCCTGCCGCCATTCCCTGGTTTGAGAAAGAATCCTGTTCATTAAACTGTTTATCTCATTGGTTAGTTCAGGTCCGTTCCATGCGCTTGAATTAAGTAGCACAACCCAGGCCATTCCGTTTGGAAGTCTTTTCATCATAGCAGTGGTGCCAGGGAAAAAACCTGTTCGCCACCATACCCCGTTCGGAAACGATGATCGCCACCCCAGCGGGGCATAACCATTTGTGATGTCAGTCATCTGCTCTATCATCTCTGAAGGCAGAATATCAGGGAAATTGTTAAAACCGTCAACTGCCAGTAGTATCTTTAACAGATCAGGGGCAGTTGCCACCCATGCGCCAGCTGCTCCCAGTGACTCAATATCATTTCCGCCATAACTGGCCGGAACAATTTCACCGGTACCGTAAACTGACAGCTTGGGAATAGCATCCTGTTGTTCATAATACTTCACCTCGTTAATGAGCCTGCCTTCCTCAAGATTACTGCCCAGCATCATATCATAGATACCAAGCGGCTCGAATATTTTCTCCCTGCAATAATCTTCGTATGTCATGCCTGAAGCTTTCTCCACTACCAGTCCGAGAATGGCATATCCCAGGTTTGAGTACGATCTTCCGGTTCCGGGGTAATAATGGAGCCTCCTGTCAAGGGCAAATCTCACATAATCTGTTGTTGTGAGGGGCAAACCCTTGTCCATCTGCCGTGCTATTGACTGGGTAATAAACATATGATCGCCATATCGTAAGGACCAGCCGCCCTGATGTCCCAGCAGATGAGCAACAGTAATATTGTAAACCCTGTTATCTCGCGGATTCGCAAAAACAGAGTCGTTAAGGATAGCATCTGGTCCGAAGACCCTGTCGTCAACAGAAATCTTGCCCTCTTCAACAAGTTTTAGCACAGCAATCGCCGTAATCAGCTTCGAGACACTGGCAACCCTGAATCTGTGATAGGGTTCTGCTTCAATATAATTCTCCATGTCGGCATACCCGAAACCATGAGCAAAAACCAGCCTGCCGTCTTTAGAAACAGCTACAGACGCCCCCTTTATTTCCCACTTTCTCATAAAGGAGCTGTAAAGGCGTTCAATGTAGTCAGTATTCCTCCCTTTTGAGAGATCATTTGTAATCCTGATATTGCCCGGTACCAGATAATCACTGTTGAATTCTACACGGTGAGTTACCAGCGGAGTACGTGTAATAAACAGCAAAAGAAGAGTAAGACCTATGCTACTGTATTTCATCATCGATATTCATAACCTGTAGGGCCGGGGCAAAATTAATGGAATATTTTCCTTCAGCCAAAATTACTGTCAACGAAGGTCTGAGATAATTAATAAAGAGATAAATTTGCATTTATGATACCTGGTGGTTTAATGAAACTCGGCAATAGACTCATTTTCACATTTCTTCTGGCTCTTTTCGGTCAATGTGCATGTGCACAGGTCTGGACGAGTAATCAATACCAGAGTTTATCTTATGATCTGCGCCTTCTTTTTTCTTCAGCAGCCGGTGATACATCGCTTATAGGAACACTTCTGGCAGCGGGAGCTGACATCGACGTTCAGTCTGATAACGGTGCCACACCTCTTGCATATGCCGTTGCATATGATCAGATAGCAGCTACAGAATATCTCCTCAGGGCCGGTGCCGATCCGGAAATCTCAAACTACAGAAGAGAAACACCTTTGCACCTGGCTATTTTCAACCAAAACCTGAGCATAGCCGAAATGCTTATCAGATACGGGGCAAATATTGATGCACGCGATATGCATGGAGCAACGCCATTGCATTATGCTGCCCTTTTCGGGTACTTCTATGAAGCCGATATGCTCATATATTATGATGCACTTTACGACATAAAATCCCAGGATGGAACCACGCCCCTTATGGCTGCCGTTATCTCCGGTAATTTTGATATTGCAGATATTCTGATTAAGGAAGGCGCCAACGTTAACAGCAGAGATAATGACGGATATACACCTTTGTTGATTGCTGCCCAAAACGGAGATACTATAATGTCTGAACTGCTGTTGATGAGCGGAGCAGATCTCTACGCCGTGGCAGACGATGGCTATAACGCACTTTCAATATCTGTAAGAGACGGACACCCCGGCATGTTCAACCTGCTCACCGCCAAAGGAAATCTCTGGCCCGAGGTGAAAGGCGTCAATCCCTGGTTAGTACTTGAACAGTACAGAAGAAAGGATTTTGTAAATCTACTCTCCCGGAACAGTATCAGAAAACCATCCAATGATTTACTTACTTATTTGTCAGGTGAGGTATCACTTCTGGCATCAGGTTACCAATTATTTTCAGGAGCTGCAATTCAGGGAAGAGAAGGCATCAGCGGCCTGGGATTCACCCTTGGCACTTATTTCAAACCATTTAAAACCAGAATAATTATTCAGGAAGATAATGAGAACTTCACCCAGTATATCGATCAGAGAGGAGTGCTTTACGGGGGTGTCTTCAGGGACTTTGTACTTAATGACAATATTCCTTTAAGAATATGGATCCTTAATATCGCAGGGAAGGCAGGATACCGGTTTGGAAACAGCTATCCCGGCTCATCTCTTAAGCCTGAACAGGGTTTTGTCTTTATACCTTCCGTATCACTTACGCTCGAATTGAGAAATGCGGCCTTTTCAGTGGGAACCGAATACATGAGGACTGAGGTATACAGAAGCGGTCCGCTTTGGTTCAGGGCAGGATTCTACTATAAATACAACACAAACAATGTTAAATCAAAAGGCAAGGTTATAAGATGGTACTGACAATTCCCTCAGCAAAAAGCGCCATCGTAATAGTGATGCTGGCACTCCTTACTGCATCCTGTGAAAAACAGATGCTGGTACTGGTAAAATGCAGCGAGTGCACCACCGAGGAGCCTGCCACAGCTCAGATAACACTCAGATTATCTGAAGAATATGTTATCTTCAACGTAGTCACTCTCAATATATATGAAGGAGATAATACCGATGGTCAGGTTGTTATCAGTCTGACAGGGACAGCCGGGTCAGGAAGAAAAATAGATGTAAGTCTTAACCGCACATACACCCTTGAGGCTATATATTCTATCAACTCAAGAACCTACAGAGTTATTGACTCTGCGAGGCCACAGGTAAAATATTCAGAATCGGACTGTGACGAACCGTGCTATTTTATTTACAACAATACTGCTGACCTCAGGCTGAAATACCTCTGACGTTATACTCTCTCTTTCTGAAGTATTATCCTGAGGTCATTGATATTGAGGTCCTCAGAAATACGTCCGGCATCGACTATCGATATCTTTCCGCTTTCTTCAGAAACAACAATTACATAGGAGTCTGTGTATTCTGTTATCCCTATTGCAGCCCTGTGTCTCATCCCAAACCTGGCAGGTAATCCTGTCCTGTCAGTTACCGGCAGAGGGCAACGGGCAGCAACAACAGTTGTATTCTGAATCAGCATTGCCCCGTCATGCAATGGACTGTTCTTGAAAAAAATTGTCTCTATAAGAGCAGAGGTGATCTTCCCCTCTATCCTCTCCCCGCTCTCGGCGAAACTGTCAAGCTGACTTTTTCTGCCGATCACTATAAGGGCACCCGTACGTCTTGCCGACATTGAATCAACAGCTCTTACAATCTCCTCGGCTTCTGGCTGAGAAGAGGGTTCATCCCTGCCTTCAGGGAAGAAGGCCGAGAAAGAAAACCTGTTCCCTTTCATATACCTGGTGCCGATCACCAGAAGAAATCTTCTTATCTCCTGCTGAAAAACAATAATAAGGGCTATAACGCCAACTCCTATCACCTGGCCAAGTATGCTTCCGATGAGATCCATGTTAAGCGCCTTAACTATCAGCCAGAAGATGTAGACAAAAAATATCCCTATGAAGATGCTGAATGCAGCAGTACCTCTTATCAGACGATACAATTGATAAAGGATTATTGCTACAAGCAATATGTCTATTATATCAAGAACCTTAATCTCAAGCATCGAACCCCTGGTTTAATAAGCAAAAGTAATAAAACATCCGGCCCGCAGATAACTTCAACCTATTTTCTGATACAAAGAGACAGTCTCTGCAGCCTCATTCACATCGTGAACCCTGATAATGCTGGCACCATTCATCAATAGGGCCATATTCAGGGCGGTGGTTCCGTTCAAAGCCTCCGCGGGAGTAATTCCCAGTGTTTTCCAGATCAGTGATTTTCGCGACACACCTGCCATCACTGGCCGGCTGAGTACTTGAAACTCAGAAAGCCGGCGTATTAGTTCAAAATTCTGTTCTATGGTCTTACCAAATCCGATCCCGGGGTCAACTATGACGTCCTTTACGCCGGAATCCTCCAGCAACGGAATCCTCTTCCCGAACCATTCAATAATATCAGAAACAACATCATTATAAGTGGGATTTTTCTGCATGGTAGCAGGTGTTCCCTGCATATGCATCATTACGTAAGGGATATTCAGAGAAGCTATCAGGTTGAACATTTTCTTATCAAGCTCCCCCCCTGAAATATCATTTATCATGTCTACTCCGGCCTCCGATCTGGCTGCCTCCGCTACTGAAGATCTGAAAGTATCAACCGAGAGAACGAGATCAGGGAATTCCCTCCTTATAGCTTTCAGTACACCAACGACCCTCTTCTCTTCCTCTTCAGCCTGAACCTCTGCTGCTCCCGGTCTTGTAGAGTAACCTCCAACATCAATTATATCTGCCTTTTCCTCAACCATGCGGGCAACGGTGCTTAACACCTCGCTGACTGAATTATGCCTTGATCCTGCATAGAATGAATCAGGTGTAACATTCACAACTCCCATCACCAGAGGCCTTGAACAGTCAAAAACCCTGCCTCCGAAATTAATCAGTCTTTGTCGCTCCAAATGCTTGTTTGTTTTATTACTGCTGCCTAAAAATAGTAATAGAAGTGCTATTTAGGGTATTTTTCCATCAAATACTATTATCAAAAAACCAAATTGTTAAAATCAGACAGTTTAAGTCGACTCCTCTACCTCTTAAAAGCTTATTTGGTTACATTTGCATCAGTAAATCCGATCTGATGAAAATTGTTGTTATTGAGGGCCTGGACGGAGCCGGAAAGTCTACACAGATTAAACTATTAACCGAATATCTTCGGGGTAAAGATATTAAGTACAATTATATCCATTTCCCCAGGACTGATGCGCCCTTTTACGGTGAGCTGATCGCCCGCTTCCTCAGGGGAGATTTTGGCTCGGCAGAGGAGGTTGACCCCTATATTGTCTCATTGCTGTATGCAGGTGACAGAAATGATGCCGCCAACCAAATAAGAAGCTGGCTTGAGCAGGATCATCTTGTAATTCTTGATCGTTACACTTACTCGAATATTGCTTATCAGTGCGCAAAACTGGATGATAAGACTCAAAGAGATAATCTGAGAAAATGGATATTGGATCTGGAATTTAATCATTTCCGGATTCCTGTTCCGGATATCAATATTTACCTTGACGTACCTTTCAGTTTCACCGAACAGAAGCTTAAATCAGAGAGGAATGGAGCCGACAGATCATACCTGAACGGATCAGCAGACATACATGAGGCAGACATCGGGTTCCAGAGAAGAGTAAGAGATATGTACCACGAAACAGCCTCAGTTGATGACAAACTTACAATTCTTAACTGCTATGGAAGCAATGAGGCAATATTACCTCCGGAAGAAATATTCGTAATGATAAGAGAATTGCTGCTAAACAAAAATATTTTGATATAAATGAGAATTACGGTTTTAATATCGCGGTATTTAGGTGGACTCGTATTTATCTTCTCTGGATTTGTCAAGGGGATTGACCCGGTTGGTTCTCAGATCAAATTTGCTGACTACATGGCAGCTGCGGGTATTGCAATGGACGACAGGATACTGCTGGCAGCAGCCATGATGCTATGTGCTGTAGAGTTCATTACAGGTATACTTCTGATAACGGGTAGTTTTTACAGAGCCGGTGTCTGGTTATACTTCCTCTTTATGCTGGTCTTTACTCCGCTTACCCTTTTTCTGGCGATATACAATCCGGTAAGTGATTGCGGTTGCTTTGGTGATGCAATACATCTTACAAACTGGGAGACCTTCTTTAAGAATATTCCATTTCTGATATTTGGAATAATAATGTTGCTTACCGTAAAAAAACACGCACCTGCGGAAGGTATCTTCAAAGCTGATGCCCTTATGACGGGCTCGACACTGTTCCTCTTCTTCCTCTTCATGGCTTATAATGTAAGGTATCTGCCCGTAATAGACTTCAGACCCTACAAGACAGGAACAAATATTGTTGAGAGCATGACTATTCCGGAGAATGCGCCACAGGATATTTTCGAGATCACTCTTATTTACGAAAAGGATGGTGTAAGTAAGGAATTCACACTCGAAAACTATCCCGAAGGGGACACTGCATGGACATTCGTGGATCAGAAATCGGTACTTGTGTCAAAGGGTTATGAGCCACCGGTAAAGGATTTTCACATCAGCACTCTTGAGGGAAGGGAAATAACTGACTATCTGCTTTATGATTCAGGTTATTCCTTGCTGATGATATCGCATGACCTTGAAAAAGCTGACCGCAAAGACCTCGATCACGGTTTTATGACTGGCTTCAGTGCTCTTTCCAATGGTATATCATTTTACGTAGTTACTTCAACTACAAGGAACGAGACTGAAAAATATCTGAACGGACTGGAATTTTGCTCCGCTGACGGTACTCTGCTGAAAACTATTGTAAGGTCAAATCCCGGGTACCTGCTTCTGAAAGAAGGTACTATAATAGGAAAATGGTCTCCGGCAACAATCCCGGATGATAACTGGTTCGCTTCCAATATGGTAGCGGGGGTTATAAGAGAAGGAGCCAAAGACAAGGCAATATTTATCACGGGTTTGTTCATATTGCTGTTTGCCGGAAACTACCTTATTTATAAAGGTTTTAACAGAAATTCTGATAACTGATAAATAGATCGAGTGATATGAGAAACAAGATTGTAGCCGGAAACTGGAAAATGAACCTGACCCTCGAAGAGGGGTATAAACTTGCCGGAGATGTTAAACAGGTTATGGAAGGCAGGAGTTTAAACTGTGGCGTAATACTCTGCACTCCCTTTATCCACCTGAACGGTGTAGCTAGCATACTCGAAGGCACCGGCATTGAAGCCGGAGCCCAGAACTGTTCATCAGAAACATCCGGTGCATTTACAGGGGAGGTTTCTGCTCAGATGATAAAAAGCACAGGTGCCGGTTGGGTAATAATCGGGCATTCGGAAAGAAGAACCCTCTTCAGCGAAACAAACGAACAGCTTCTGAAGAAAACAAATGAGGCACTCGATTCAGGTCTGAGAGTTATCTTCTGCTGTGGGGAGCTATTGTCTGAGAGAGAGGCCGGAATACATTTCGAAACTGTTAAAAGACAGCTGGAGAAAGGTCTTTTCAGCCTTCCTGAATCACGCTTCAGGGAGGTAGTGATTGCATACGAACCCGTATGGGCAATAGGGACAGGTGTAACTGCCACTCCCGGACAGGCACAGGAGATGCACAAATTTATTCGTGAACTTATAGAAAGTGTATACGGCAAAACCATTGCCATATCAACAAGATTGCTTTACGGAGGTAGCTGCAAAGCATCCAATGCAGCTGAACTTTTTGCCAATCCTGATGTCGATGGAGGGCTTATCGGAGGGGCTTCTTTAAAAGCTGACGAGTTTCTTGGCATAATATTGGCTGCAAATTGAACAGCCTTTAAGACATAAGGGTCTATGCCGGCAACCCTGTTAAATGGTCACTGAAGTACATATAATACAATAAAATAACTCAAAGATGCAGGTAAGGTTTCTGATTGTTTTATTGCTGCTGACTACAGGTTTGTGTCTCAGGTCGCAGACGACGAAGATCTTTAGCGGTGACCCCACAACATACAAAGAGGAACTCCTGAAATTCATGGGCCAGTCTCTTAATGAAAATCAAACCTCACTGTTCAACAGATTCATGGTGAAATGGGATAGTCTTGATCTCAGTAACGAAATACGGGCAAATATTGTAAACATTTCTGGACAGATGGAAGCACGGAATGTGCGCCCGGTACCAGGGTTTATAAACTTCTTCAGTGCCATCGACCAGTTTACTGAAACAGAAAAGGGCTTAACAGTATTCAACGACTGGCTAAAAAGTCTTTCTGTAATCTTAAAGGACCCCGGTTATACGGGAACTGAACTGGATAAGTACATGGAAATGTCATCATACCTTATCAGCGAAAAAACCATGTATAAATCAACAGCTGTAAGATGGAACATTGCCACGGGAGATTTATCATATACATACGACACAATATTTAAGGTCAACGTCAGAAACGGAACCCTGATCTGCTATTCACAAAATGACAGTACCATGATATCCAATGCCCATGGTACATACTTCCCCGACAGATACCTGTTCGTGGGTGCTTCAGGAAAAGTATCGTGGGAAAAGGCAGGGTTTTCGGATGCTGAAGTAAGGTCAGAAATTTTTGATTACCGGCTAGATGTTACCCGTAACCAGGTAGTAGCAGACTCAGCAACACTGTACCACCATCTCTTTTTTCAGGAACCCGTTCCCGGAAAGCTGACAGACCAGTCTGTAAGGATCACGGCAACTCAAAATGCCACTTTCCCCAGGTTTGAGACAAAAGCTGACAAATTCAGTATCGATAATATTTATGAGGGTGTAAACTATGAGGGAGGACTGACATTTGAAGGAGCAAATGTCAGAGGAACAGGAGAGAATTATGCCCCGGCATTGATATCACTCTTCCGGAATGACACTCTCTATATAAAGGTCAAATCTAAGAACTTCCTTCTGACAAGAGCCAATGTCAACTCACAGGAGTCAACAATGACTCTCTACCTGGAGGACGATTCAATTTACCATACAAACCTCGGGTTCCAGTATTTAACCAATACCAGGGAAGTTAACTTCTTCAGAACAAGCAGCCCTGTATCTAAAAGCCCCTACTTCAACTCATACCATAATCTCGATATGTATTTCGAATTTCTCAACTGGGATATGGATGAGCCGTTTATTAAGATGTCACGGGCAAGGGGTGCATCAATCGGACAGGCATCATTTGAATCATTTTCATTTTTCCGGTCAACACTATTCGAAAGAATGATTTACTTCGATGATGTACATCCGCTTTATAACCTGAAAAGCTTTGCAGAATATTTTTACGATGAATCATTCCCGATAAGCGAATACGCCAGGTGGCTCAACCAGCCAGTCGAAAGTGTAACACGACTTTGCATTGAGCTTGCCAACAGGGGATTCCTTTTCTACGACAGAAATATCGATGAGGTTACTATAACGCCGAAGGTAGATGATCATATAAACTCATATGCCAAAAGAAAGGATTATGATGTCATCTCAGTCTTTAGCGAGGTGGCTGCACCTACAGATAATGCAGTGCTTGACCTCAGAAACTTCGACATTACCATTAATGGCGTTCAAAATGTTTTTCTTAGTGATTCCCAAAGAGTTGCGATCTTTCCTTACAACAATCAGCTCATAGTCGAAAAGAATAGGAATTTCAGGTTTGACGGTGTTGTCGTAGCAGGTCTGTTTACAATTTTTGGCCACGAGTTCTCTTTTGACTACGACAAATTCAAAATAGACCTTACTAAAATAGATTCAATTCAGATTGCCGTTGAAACTGATGAACGTGATATGTATGGCGATCATCTCGTAAATGAGATTCAAAACCTTATTCAGCTGGCATCGGCAGAGCTTTTCATAGATGACCCGGACAACAAGTCAGGCAGAAGAAGCCTCAGGCAATACCCCATAATAAACTCAACCACATACTCTTATATCTTTTTTGACAAGATACCGGGTCTTGAAGGCGTTTATCCCCAATCTGATTTCTATTTCAGAGTCGACCCCTTCTCGTATGAGAACATAGACAGATACAGAACTACCGATCTCAACCTTACCGGGGTATTCAATGGAGGTAATATTATGAAGGAGGTAAGCCAGAACCTCATAATTCTTGAGGACAACTCGCTCGGTTTTGCAATGAATATCGACAGTAATGGTCTTGATCTGTATGACGGTAAGGGAAGACTCTTCGAATTCATAAGCATGGGCAACAGCGGTCTTACAGCCAGCGGAAGAATTGACCGGCTGTCAGGAACGGCCTATTCAGAGAACTTCCGGCTCTTTCCTGATTCAATGATAACCGTGGCCTCAGACTTTTCAATAAAAGCATCAGAAGACAGAAAATATCCTGACCTGAATATCAGTGATGTCGAAATCAAATGGATGACTGAAAGTGATGAATGGTATGCATATAACAGACCCGGAAAGGTGTTTGACATGTTTGCCAACGGCACCACCCTCGATGGCTATATAAACCAGACTCCTGATGAGATGAAGGGAGGAGGTGTTATCGACAGGACAGATGCACGGCTGACATCAGACTATTTCAGTTTCACTGCAGGCACAATCACTGCCGACTCCTCTGACTATGTACTGAAGCCGCTCCGTGGCGAAGGTATAGCGTTCCTTGCTGAGAATACTATTACTGAAATTGACTTTCCTCTTCAGGAAACACGATTCCGGCTCTATTCTGAAGAATCAGTTCTCAAATTTCCTGAGATAGAGTACATATGCACAATGTCTGACTTCCTCTACGATATGGAAAATCAGATATTAAAGATGGAACACAAGGGTACTGCATCTGCAGCACTAATGCCTGCAGAGGAATTGATAAATGTACCCCGGACCAATCTTGAACCTCCGACATTTTACTCGACAAACAGTCTGCGTGACACCATTAAGTTTGCGTCACGTGAGGGCTTCTATTACCTTAAAGATGAAACCATAGAAGCAGGAGGTATTAACTACATTCCAATAGCTGATGCTTTAATACAACCAGGCGAAGGCAAAATTCTGATAGGCAAAAGAGCTGATATCAGTACCATTCAGGATGCTGTGATCGCTGTCAATAACAAACACCTCATACACTCGGCATCAGTCAAGATTGGTTCAGCAAGGAGTTACTCCGGATCAGGAACTTACGACTACAGGGATGAAGAGGGAAAGATAAGTCCGGTCAGGTTCTCGGAAATAAAGGTCGACACCCTTACAACCAATGCCAGGGGTTATATCGGAGAGAACGAGAACTTCATGCTGAGTCCGTTCTTTACCTTCTCGGGTGATGTGATAATGTCGGCCCGACGGGATTTTCTGACTTTTATTGGCGGAGCGGGAATAACTCACAACTGTGAGCAGTTTGAATCTCTGCCAGTTAAGTTCCGGTCAGAAATAAATCCTGATGCCGTTATGATACCGGTAACTGACAAACCAAGGGACATGAACGATAACATGTTGTTCTCGACATCATTCCTTAACACTGATTCCATCCATGTCTATCCGGCATTCCTCTCACCCCGCAAGTCATGGAGCGACACTCCCCTGGTTTCTGCTGAAGGACTCATCTATTATGATAAGGCCGCCGGTTCCTACAAAATTGCTTCACTTAATAAGCTCACCGACAATTCTGTTGCGGGCAACATGGTTAGCCTTGACAAAAACTTCTGCCTGCTTACCGGAGAAGGAAAGATCAACCTGGGTACCGATTTCGACCTGGTTAACATGCAAAATGCAGGACTCACCTTTCATAATACAGATTCGCAGAAACTGACTATTCAAACCTTCCTGGCACTCGATTTCCATTTCTCAGACGAAGCCCTCAGAATAATGTCTGATGAAATAAGACTCACCCCCGGTCTGCGGCCGGTAAGCCTCAATACCGATTTCTACAGGAAAGGACTGAACCTTATTCTCGGAGATAGAGCCGCACGCGTGATCAGTGATGAGATAGGAACTTTCGGATCGATACGGAATATGCCTCAGGAGTTCATCTATGAACTCTTCCTTAATGATGTTACGCTCGAATGGAATGAAGCCTCTTCATCATTTCGTTCTGTAGGAAAGATAGGAATTGGATTCGTCGGGCAGCAGCCTGTAAATCTATATGTTGACGGGCATATTGACATACAGCGGAGGAGGTCTGGCGACCTTATCGACATCTACCTTAAAGCCAGTGAATCGACATGGTACTATTTCTCCTATTTCAGAGGTACAATGATGACCCTTTCAGGAAACAATGACTATAACACACTGATAGTTGAAGCCAAACCACGCGACCGGCGTCATCCGAAGTCATCAGGCAGGGATCCTTATACATATATGATAAGTCTTGAAGACAGGTTCAGAATCTTCCTCAGGCGCATGTCTTCAAGAGAGATAATTGATGATTTCGATTATTGAATGCCGATATCCGGAGAAGTTAAGAAAAATAAAGCTAACGACCTGTCATGCAATTGTTCTATACCAGCACCCCTCTCTCAGAAATATGTCGTCTCGATCAGGCAGAATCAAAGCATGTACTCCGCGTGCTGAGGCTGAAGAAAGGTGATGAGGTGCTGGTAACCGATGGCAAAGGAATGTTGGGCCGCGGCATAATCTCACAACCCGACATAAATGGATGTATAATTAATATCAATGAGATTTCAGAAGGAACTGACAAGCGCGATTACTACCTGCATATTGCCATCTCACCCCTCACCAACAGCGAAAGGCTTGACTGGTTTATTGAGAAGGCTGTTGAAATAGGTGTTGACGAGATATCTCTCGTTATCAGTGACCACACGGTAAGGAAGAGAGTCAACACCGGACGCCTGGGCAGAATAGCAGTATCGGCCATGAAACAATCGCTGAGAACCCGCCTTACCATTATTAATGAACCTGTCAGCTTCAATGATTTCATCGAATCTGATCTGACAAAATGCAAGGTCATAGCTTATTGCGGAGAAGCCGGTAAAGAGTATCTCAACCGGATTTGCGCTCCCGGAGAAAAATACACCGTAATGATCGGACCCGAGGGCGATTTTTCAGAGGAAGAGGTTGAGAAGGCACGCAGGGCGGGTTTCAGAGTGGCATCATTGGGAAACAGCAGGTTAAGAACAGAAACGGCAGGCCTGGCAGCCTGCCATTCAATATACCTTCTCAATATGTAATTATATTTTATTACCCCGGAAGCTGATCGCCGGTTTCAATTCTCGACAGTAACCCGTCAACAAGTGAATCGGAAGCAACGGGCTGTACAAGTGACAATGCCCTGAAGACCTCAGGAAAAGAGTATTTTAAACCCCATGCATCTTCAAGCAGATCCGTCTCTTTAACATTGATATCATTTAAAGAAGCTACCGGTATCCATTCGTAAAGATAAGGTTCCATCCTCCGTTTTTTTACATAACGAAGGAAATGACAATCTTATTGCACCGGTTAGCTTAATTCGAGGTTTATTTTATTTTCCTCCATGAGCTTGCGCATGTTAATGAGCGCATATCTCATGCGTCCGAGGGCCGTATTTATGCTGACATCGGTTATTTCAGCAATCTCCTTGAAGCTTAGTCCGGTATAATGCCTCAGAATAACCACCTCCCTCTGATCTTCCGGAAGAAGCTGTATGAGTCGCCTGATATCCTTTACAACCTGACGCTTAACCATCACATCCTCAACATTGGCGTCTGACAGCTTACGTGAGTTGAAAATGTCACATTCGTAATCGTCATTCGAGATGACATTCATCTGCTTCTCACGCCTGAAGTGGTCAATGATGAGGTTATGAGCTATGCGCATGACCCATGAAATAAACCTGCCGTTTTCCTGGTAACGACCCGTTTTCAGCGATTGGATTACCTTCAGGAAGGTATCCTGAAAGATGTCTTCCGCGAGTGCCTGATCACGAATATACATTGAAATATATCCGTAAACCTTGTTCTTATAGGAATGGATTAGCTTCTCTATTGAGGACTGATCACCACTTATGAACTTGTTGATAAGTTCATAATCGGATTCTCTGTTATTCATAACTCTCTCTTTTATTGGTCAAGAGTAGAGATTTTCTATAGGCAGTCCTCCCTGTTTTTGATTTGCATAGACAAAGAAATAAATTTTTTTTGATTTGAAAGTATTACTTTTGAATTTTAACACATCCTTAACCATAACAATCAACTGAGTGTGAGCGTAGAGTCAGGATTCATCGAGATACGTGGGGCAAGAGTTCACAATCTCAAAAACATAAGTCTGAACATCCCCCGCAATAAACTTGTCATTATTACCGGAGTATCAGGGTCAGGGAAATCCTCCCTGGCATTTGACACTATCTATGCCGAAGGCCAGAGAAGATATGTCGAGAGCCTCTCAGCATATGCACGGCAGTTTCTTGGGCGCATGAACAAACCCGAGGTAGATTTCATTAACGGCATTCCTCCCGCAATTTCGATAGAGCAAAAGGTCAACTCCCGTAATCCGCGGTCAACAGTAGGCACCACCACAGAGATATATGATTACCTGCGCCTTCTATACTCCCGCATCGGCAAGACAATATCACCCGTCTCAGGGCGTCAGGTAAAGCGGCACAGTGTCGAAGACGTTGTAGACTGCCTGACCTCTTTTAATGAAGGAACCAGGGCTGTTATTTTTGCTCCGGCGCAAATACCCGCCAATATCTCCCTTGATGAATACTTCGCTTTCCTCAACAAGCAAGGCTTCTCCCGCATAGAACACTCAGGAATTATCAGCAGAACTGACTCTGCTGAAGGTCTGCAGGGTGTAAAACCCGGCGACGAGATAAACATAGTCATCGACCGCATAGCTGCTTCTTCTGCACCCGATGAAATAAGCCGCATGGCTGATTCAGTGCAGACAGCATTTCAGATAGGACATGGTAAATGTGAAGTGCTGGCCGAAACTGAAAAAGGAACCAAAAGGAGGAAGTTCTCAAGGATGTTTGAAGAAGATGGAATTCATTTTGAAGAACCGTCAGAACATCTTTTCAGTTTTAACAATCCCCTTGGAGCATGCCCCGTATGCGAGGGTTATGGCAAAGTAATGGGTATCGATGAAGACCTGGTTATACCCGACAAGAACCTCTCTGTATATGACGATGCGATAGCATGCTGGAGAGGTGAGACCATGAGCAAGTGGAAAGAACGACTCATCTCCGGTGCCCATAAATTTGACTTTCCGGTACACAAACCCTGGTATCAGCTTACCAGAGAACAACAGAGACTTGTCTGGACAGGTAACAGGTATTTTTTCGGACTCAACAGCTTCTTCAGCCATCTTGAAGAGAAAAAGTATAAAATTCAGTACAGGGTAATGCTAAGCCGCTACAGAGGAAAAACAATATGTCATGAATGTAACGGCACAAGGCTAAGGAAGGAAGCAGGATATGTCAAAGCAGGTGGTAAATCAATCTTCGAGCTTACCGCAATGCCTGTCGACGCTCTTTATGATTTCTTTGTGAAATTCAAGCCGGGAGGAGACTCTGAGGTGGTGGCCGAACGTATATTACTGGAAATCAGGCAGAGGCTTAAATTTCTTCTCGACGTAGGACTACCCTATCTGACCCTGGCACGCTTGTCATCGACACTTTCAGGAGGAGAAGCTCAGAGAATAAACCTTTCCACCTCATTGGGGAGCAGCCTGGTAGGTTCGCTCTACATTCTTGACGAGCCGAGCATAGGCCTTCATCCCCGCGACATCAGGCTGCTGACTTCCGTTCTGAAGGAACTGAGGGATATAGGAAACACTGTAATTGTCGTAGAGCATGAAGAGGAGATAATAAGGGCTGCTGATATGATCATTGACCTTGGACCTCTGGCAGGAAGCAATGGTGGTGAAATAGTCTTCCGCGGAACCCTCGGAGAGTGCATGGCAGGCAATTCGCTTACTGCTCAGTACCTTTCGCGACGCATGACAGTAGGGGTTCCGGCCCGAAGAAGAAAATGGAACAGCTATATAGAGGTCAACAGTGCACGGCAGAATAACCTTAAAAATATTGATGTAAGGTTTCCCCTTCATGTTTTGACATGCGTTACGGGTGTCAGCGGCTCAGGAAAGTCTACCCTGGTAAATGATATTCTGTACAGGGCGCTGAACAGATATCGCAACGGTTCTTCCGACCGCCCCGGTGAGCACGGTTCTCTCAAAGGAGATATTGACACCATAACCTCTGTGGAGATGGTAGACCAGAACCCAATAGGGAAATCGAGCCGCTCAAATCCGGTAACATATCTTAAAGCCTACGATGAAATAAGGAAACTATTTGCCGAACAGCAGGCTTCTGTACAGATGGGATTCCGGCCGGCACACTTCTCATTCAATGTTGACGGAGGTCGTTGTGAAGAGTGCCAGGGCGAAGGAATCATCAAAGTTGAAATGCAGTTTATGGCCGATGTTGAACTCCTTTGTGAAGCATGTGGTGGAAAGAGGTTTAAAAAGGATGTACTGGAAGTGCGCTTCAATGGAAAAAACATTTATGACATCCTCGAGATGACCGTCGATGAGGCAATCTCGTTCTTCGGTTCCGACAAGAATAAAACAGCGGGAAGAATTGCTGATAAGCTTAAACCGCTGGCTGACGTGGGCCTTGGATATGTTAAACTGGGACAATCTTCAGCCACCTTGTCAGGAGGAGAAAGTCAAAGAGTCAAACTTGCATACTTCATCGGACAAGAGAAAAATGCCGGGCATATTCTGTTTATTTTCGACGAGCCAACCACGGGTCTCCACTTCCACGATATCTCAAAGCTGCTGCAATCAATTCATTCGCTGATATCCAAAGGACATTCGGTGATACTCATCGAACATAATCCGGAAGTAATCAGGAATGCTGACTGGATAATAGACCTTGGGCCGGAGGGCGGAGAAAAGGGCGGTACATTGGTTTTTGAAGGCACTCCTGATCAGATAACAGGCTGCCGCAAATCACATACCGGAAAATTTCTTGCTTCCTATTCTACTTTAGCTTAAACCCGAACATTATCGATACACATCCGCTGGCAGGTATTTCTCCGGGCTGGCTGAAACTACCAACCTTGACAACGAGTTTAAGCTGCTGACTCGACTGCAGTTTGAAATCCCATACCTTTGAATCGGAATCCTTACTCGAAAAGAGCTGGTTTCTGTTGGCGTCGTATATGCTGAATTCAACATTCGGGAGGTTCTCTGCCCCACATACTGCCAGTCTGTAGTCCATATCAGCATAGAACGTCTTGTAGAGCTCTGCCTCTTCACCTTCAACCAGAACAGCGGCATGATAATTACCGTCATGCGTATAGGAACCCAGCTCAGGAAGACAAATCTTCTTGGCGAATCCCTTGCACTGAGCACCTGCGTCAATGCTGCATGTAATGAAGATCAGGATAATCGGTATTATTCTCAGTAATTTCATGATCTTTCAGTTTTATTGAATGAACGAATTCCTTATGGCTGCGACAGTGGTACGCAACTCCTCGAAAGTTTTGATTGTCATATCGGTCTTAACCTCTGACTTAAGTATCGTAACATTGGTTTCCCTGTCAACCTCCGTGCTGATAGGTGTCGAAGTAAGATTTATCTTGTCAAATATCTTGTAGAGGCCGTCGAGCTGCGTCAGAAGCTCATCAATTGCCGGATGACCGGCATTATCCTTAAGAAGGTCAAACAATATTCCTATAGACAACTTCTGATCAACAATTGTTGATACCAGCTTGTTATTATCAAAATCATCCATGTCAACCAGCTGTGTCGCTATATACAAACCTTCAATCCACCCTCCTACAAGTACAGTAGCTGCTATTGCAGGCTGATCATTATCCTCCAGATAGGAGTTGGAATTGAGGAAGGTCTCCGAGACAATTTCCATTATCACATCTGTATTGTTGATGTTTTCCTCCAGCTTCTCAATAGTCTCCTGGCTGATTGCATCAAGTATACCCAATCCGTCTGCCATCTTCTTGGCTGCATTCATGTAATCGATAATAATCTGTGTCTGGTCGTAAAGACTGGCAAAGCTGAGATCACATGTATATATGCCAAGGTTGAGTGCCATACTTTTATTGGTGGTATAGTTTGACGCATTTTCCACTGGGTTGAGATAATCCTTATCAAAACGTGCGCCTGCAGTCTTAATCAGCATTGCAGACTCAAGTGGCGAAGGAAGTGACCTGAAAATCTTCTCAGCCTGCTTGATGTCATCAAGTATCTGAAGGTCTTCTTTCTTCAGATCGATAGACGTTTGACTCTGATCAGTTTTACCCCTGTCTCCACAGCCAGATAAAATAACTGCACAGAACAGGATTACTGCTGCATTCAGGATAGTTCTGGTAATAAACTTGCTATTCATGATTAAGAATTTAGGTTTCCGTTTAAATATTCCACTAAATTAGCATATTATTTTATTTATTTCAAATAGTTTTTCTGCCACTATTCAGGGGTTAGTCGTGACTCGAAAAGTACTTCATAAATTGTGTTCTTTCATATACTGACGGCTTCTGGAAATTCAGGTAGTTGAGTTTCCCCCTGAAATCTTCAATTCTGGCAAAGCCTTTCTTTCCCATCCATTCCGTTATCTGACGGTTCATGCTCTTCAGATATTCTATTCCGTTATTATAAAGTACCGAACATACCTGCACCGTATCGGCTCCTGCCAGGAGGTACCTTATCGCATCATCGCCGCTGTGGGCTCCTGTTGATGCCGATATATCAATATTGATATCCAGTGAGCTTGCCATGGCAATCCATCTCAGCACGTATCTTCTTTCTGCCGGAGTACTGAATACCGGTGCCGGAGTAATATTCATAGCTTCTATATCTATATCCGGCTCATAGAACCTGTTGAACAGTACCACCCCCTTAACACCGCGCCTGTATAACTGATCAATGGTGTATAGAATATTTGAAAACCGGGGGCCCAGCTTCATCACTACCGGAATCTTAATAACCTTCATCAGGTTTTCTACCAGCGAATAGTATACTGTCTCCGCTTCTGCCGGTGAGATGCGGCGGTCAACGGGAAGAAAAAACAGGTTTACCTCAAGGGCGTCAGCACCTGCAGCCTCAATGTTTCTGGCGAAGTCGATCCACTCTTTTGCCGTAATACAGTTTATACTGGGAATCACAGGTATAGTAAGATTCTCCTTTGCTGTCCTGATAAGCGCCAGATATTCATCAACACTTTTTGATCTTGTATAGTATGCGATATAGTCTCCTGCTTCGGGATATGATTCAGTCTCCGACAAAACATTGGAATAATGGTTTATCTGCTCTTCGAACAATGATTTAAGCACCACAGCACCTGCGCCGCAATCTTCAGCTTCCTTCAGGCGATCGGGGGTAGATGTCAGGCTGCTGCTGCTGACGATAAGCGGACTGCTTACCGGTAATCCAAGATAGGTTGTTTTTAGTTTATCCATTTCTGTTTATGTTATCTGTTTCAAAAATATCATCTTTCTCCGAATATCAGGCTACCGACCCTAATAATGGTACTGCCCTCTTCAATTGCGGTAATATAATCACCAGACATTCCCATTGACAACTCACGGAAATCATCACTATCACTGAAAAAATCTCTCTTTATCCTGTTAAAATAATCTCTGAGTTGCCTGAACTCTCCTCTTACAATATCGTGATTGTCCGTAAAGGTTGCCATTCCCATAACGCCGCATATATTTATCTGTCTGAGGCTTATAAATCCGGGGTCAGTCAGCATCTCGTCAATCTCACCAATACTGAACCCAAATTTGGTATCTTCAGTTGCAATATGTATCTGCAACAGGCAATCAACCTTCCTCCCAACCTTCGAGGCCTCCCTGTCTATTACCCGAAGGAGTTTATAGCTGTCAACCGATTCAATCATAGAAATGAACGGAACAATAAACTTAACCTTGTTAGACTGAAGATGTCCGATCAGATGCCACCTGATATCCGGCGGAAGATAGTCCTTCTTTGCCAATAGTTCCTGGACCCTGTTCTCACCAAAAACCCTTTGTCCGGAATCATATGCCTCCATAATCATGGCCGGAGGCTTAGTCTTTGAGACTGCAACTATCTTAACACTTTCGGGTACACTATCCCTGAGAAAGGCTATATTCTGAGCAACCGTATGCATATATTGAGAAACATGTCACGATTCAAAAATAACAAAAAAAGAGTAGGCTGTCTCAAAAGGGCAGCCTCTCTTTTTTAAATTGTCAGCATTATCTCTCCTGAACAGAGGTTATAATATTATAAAAACTACTATTCCGGATCTGCCTGTTTTTATTTTAATAGATGAATTGCCAGTCCGCTGCGTAGTTTAGGCTCAAACCATGTTGTTTTCGGAGGCATGATGTTCCCTGTATCGGCAATCCTGATCAGTTGATCCATTGACACTGGGTACAATGCAAAAGCCACTTTCATCTCTCCCGAATCAACTCTTCTGCTAAGCTCACCCAATCCTCTGATGCCACCAACGAAATCAATCCTCTTTGAACGCCTAAGATCCTGAATATCAAGAACAGGAGCCAGTATCTGGTCTGATAGTATTGTAACGTCAAGACCACCAATAGGATCATCATCATTGTAGGTTCCCTCCCTGGCTGTCAGGCTGTACCATTTACCTTCAATATACATCGAGAATTCATGCAGTTTGCCGGGTTTGTATATTTCACTGCCCTTTTCCGTAACCTCAAATCCCTTCGCAATTTTCGCAAGAAACTCATCAACAGAAAGTCCGTTAAGATCTTTTACCACCCTGTTATAGTCAATAATCCGAAGCTGATTTGCCGGAAAATGAACCGCGAGAAAGAAGTTGTACTCTTCATCTCCCCTGTGATCAGGATTGGCCTCACGCTTCTCCTTTCCCACCAGCGCAGCTGCAGCTGTTCTGTGGTGACCGTCAGCAACATAGGTGTTTGGAACCTTTTTTCGAAATAATTCCTCAATCCGTCTGTTTGTGCCCATGTCGCGTATCACCCAGAAATGGTGACCGAAGCCATCTTCAGCAACAAAATCATATTCCGGCTTCTCACCTGAGACTACTGAGTCGACTATTTCATCGATTTCACTCACGGCAGGATAGGTAAAAAAGACAGGCTCTATATTTGCCTCATTGACCTTTACATGGATCATCCTGTCCTGTTCCTTGTCGGGTCTGGTAAGCTCGTGCTTCAGGATTTTTCCTTCAAGATAGTCATCAACCGATGCACAACCCATTATGCCATACTGAGTGCGGCCCTCCATTGTCTGGGCATAGATGTAGTACATTGGCTCGTCATCCTGTACCAGCCACCCTTTCTCCTGCCACTTTTTGAAATTCTCTACTGATTTTGCATATACTTCTTCCGAATGAACGTCTGTACCGGCAGGAAGATCTATCTCCGACCGTGTAATATGCAGAAGTGATGTCTCTTTTCCCTCCGCCATTTTTGACGCTTCCTCACTGTTCATAACATCATAAGGGAGGCATGCCAGCTCTGCCGCTATCTCCCTGGGAGGCCTTAACCCCCTAAATGGTTTAATTATCGCCATCTGTTAATCTCTTTTTTTTTGAATTTTAATAATATTATTAATCAACTTATATGCCTACCCTGTACCCTGCAACCTTTCACCTCCGCATTCCGACCGCAGGAACATTTGAGATATTAATATCTGTTATCCTCCGCCCCGCGCAACAAATAGTGCGGGGCTGTTTTGCTATTATTATTCAACCCCTCTGGGGTTGGATTGTACCCCTCTGGGGTTGGATTGTACCCCTCTGGGGTTGGATTGTACCCCTCCGGGGTTGGATTGTACCCCGGCAAACCAGTCACCGTATACCGTATACCGTATACCGTCCCTATTTATTTACCCTGAAAGTCTGGTTGCCTGTAGCGAAAAAATCGGCTATCTGTTTTGCAGCAGCAACTCCGGCATTGATATTTGCTTCCTGGGTCTGCGCCCCCATCTTTTTGGCAGTGAAGAGAAACCTCCCTTTCAGTTTTTCCTCAAAAGCAGCTTTAGCGTCAGGCTCTATATCAGAAAGATAGACAAAATCCTGCCGCTCTTCCATAAGTCTCATCAATCCCTCTTCATCTATTACCTCTTTTCTGGCAGTATTAACCAGCACAGCTCCGTGAGGCATCGTTTTAAGGATATCATATCCTATCGATTTTTTTGTTTTCTCATTGGCGGGTATATGAAGACTGACATACTGGCATTTTGCGTAGAGTTCTTCAGCACTGTTGCAGAATGTAATGCCGGCAGCCATCTTCTCCTCATCCTTAAGGAAAGGATCGAAAGCATAGATCTCCATCTCAAAACCCTTGGCTATTCTGGCCACATTCTTGCCAACATATCCGAAGGCATGAATACCGATACTCTTGCCTCTCAACTCTGTACCTGACTTCCCTGCAAATCCTCCTCTTGCATTGAAGAGCATCATCTCAAACACGAGCTCTGCGACGGCATTTGAATTCTGTCCTGGCGTATTCATGGCAACAATATTTGCGGCCGTACAAGCCGGAAGGTCAAGATTATCGTAGCCTGCACCGGCTCTCACAACGATTTTCATTTTCGCGGCAGCCTTAATGACATCTGCTGAAACTATGTCACTACGCACTATCATTGCATCTGCATCTGCAACTGCTTCAAGAAGCTGGTCAACACCTGTATATTTTTCAAGCAGGGCAAGCTCATGCCCGGCCTCCTCAACCACCTCCCGTATTTGCTTTATTGCAACGGGGGCGAAAGGTTTTTCTGTTGCTACTAATATTTTCATATCCGATACTTTTAAGGAAAAAGACTCCAGACATTATGCCTGCAGTCCTTTCCATGAATTATTATTTCTAATTATTTGCTTCAAATTCCTTCATGACAGCCACCAGTGCCTCAACACTCTCTTTGGGCAGAGCATTATAGGTTGATGCCCTGAAGCCTCCGACAGAGCGGTGCCCCGGGATGCCGATCATACCCTTTGATTTGGCAAAATCGGAGAATGCCTGTTCCAGTTCCTTATATTCAGGAGCCATAACAAAACAAATATTCATTAATGATCTGTCTTGAGGATCAGCAACTGTCGGAACGAAGAGCTTGTTTCTGTCTATCTCGTCATACAGTATTGTTGCCTTCTCGATGTTCTTCTTCTCCATCACACTCAGTCCTCCCATATCCTTGAGCCACTTAAGAGTCTGAACAGCAGCAAAAACAGGAAGTACCGGGGGTGTGTTGAACATCGACTCCTTATCAATATGAGTCTTGTAGTTGAGCATCGTGGGAATCGGCCTGCTGACCTTACCCAGAATCTCCTCCTTAATAATGACAAAGGTAACACCTGCCGGAGCGAGGTTTTTCTGAGCACCTCCGTAGATAACGGCATATTTTGAAACATCCATCGGCCTGCTGAATATATCTGAAGACATATCGGCAATCAGAGGAACCTTCACGTCCATGTCCTTTCTAATCTCTGTCCCGTAGATGGTGTTGTTCGTCGTGATATGGAAATAATCAGCATCTGCAGGAATTGAGTAATCTTTCGGAATGTAGCTGAAGTTCCTGTCCTTCGAGGAAGCGACCTCAACGGCCTCTCCAAACAATTTAGCCTCCTTCAGGGCCTTGGTTGCCCATTCTCCGGTATTCAGGTAGGCAGACTTTTTCTCCATAAGGTTCATCGGAATCATTGCAAACTGCAGGCTGGCTCCTCCTCCGAGAAACAATACCTGATAACCATCTGGTATCTCCAGAAGCTCCTTGAAAAGAGCTATGGCCTCATTCATTACGGCAATAAATTCCTTGCTCCGGTGCGATATCTCCATTACAGAAAGTCCGGTTCCGGCAAAATCCTTTACTCCCTCAGCTACCTTGTCAATTGTGAATTGCGGTAAGATCGAAGGTCCGGCATAAAAGTTATGTTTTTTCATATCAGTTAGTTATTTGTGTTAATTATTTTCGAAACCACTAAACTACAAATTTATTAATATTTGCACTAATACCCTTGCAGATTACTATTCATAAGTAGCCAGAGCTACAAGTTCGTCTCCTTTGAGCACCGGAATAACATCAGTAATATTCATTGACAGACAATATGATACGCAACCGTCCAGATGTTTATCCTTCAGTCTTTGCCTGTGGGCTGCTTTCTGAATATAAGCCTCCGGATCGGCTGCAGCTACTTTCCATAAATCAACCGAGGCAAGGGCTGAATCACAAATCGTCCCGAACTCTCCGCTTTCAAGCATAAGTGAGGTTATGTACCCGGCACAGAGAGTATCCTCAAGGTTGAACCTATCCTTCCATCCCGCACACAGTAAAAGGGCGTTCCTTCCTTCCTTCCTGAGATATGATGCTACCGCTGCTGCATTAAGGAAAGAGCCGATAATGGTCTTAAAATATCCTGATGCCTGGTGGATTGTTCTTGTTCCGTTCGTAGTCGTGTAAGCCACCGTTTTGCCTTTTACCATTTCAACAGTGAAATTATCGGGGGAATTACCGAAATCAGCAAAGTCAAGCTTAATGCCATCACGCTCACCAGCAACCACATAACCTCTCTCCTTATAGACCCTGGCCTCTTCAGTTTCTGAAACGGGTATTATAGATTTAACTCCGTTAGCAAATGCCGAACATATTGATGAGGTAGCCCTGAAGACATCAATGATCACCACAATGGAGTCTTTGTCGGGATACCCGCCAAGCAGGGCCGGTGTCAGGCAAACTTCAATTTTGCTCTTTCCGCTCATAATTTACAGCGAAATTGTACCTTAAATAGCTATGAGATTACTGCTTATAAAAAGGGAGGTTTACAACTTTGGCTTTCAGATCCTTATTTCGTATGCGGATAAATATTTCTGTGTCTGCCTTCCAGAAGCCCTTCTCAAGGTATGCCATTCCAATTCCTGCCTTCAGCATCGGAGACATCGTACCTGAAGTAACTTCTCCTATCTTACTGCCTTCACTGTCAACAACTTCGTAGTGCTGCCTGGGTATTCCCCTGTCAATCATTATGAAGCCCTTGAGCCGGCGGCTGACACCCTCTTCTTTCTGCCTTATATACAGCTCCTTGTCTATAAGATCCTTATTGTCATTTAGCTTTGTTATCCAACCCAGACCCGCTTCAATCGGAGAAGTAGTATCATCAATGTCATTACCATAAAGGCAAAAGCCCATCTCCAGCCTGAGGGTATCCCTTGCTCCAAGACCGATCGGTTTGATACCGAATTCTTCACCGGCTTCAAAGACCTTTTCCCATAAAGCAGCTGCGCTGACGTTACCGGCATATATCTCACAACCACCCGAGCCTGTGTAGCCTGTAGTAGAAAAAATAACATTATCGATTCCGGCAAACCTGACAACCTTGAAGGTATAATACTCCATATCAACAATCGGCTCTTCAGTAAGCTTCTGCATCGCTTTAAGAGCCAGCGGACCCTGGATGGCAAGCTGAGCAGTATCATCAGAGGCATTAACCAGTTCGCGACCGGGAATAATGTCAAACGCCTGAGCCTGTGATACGCACCAATTCCAGTCTTTCTCGATGTTTGCGGCATTGACAACCAGAAGGTACTTCTCTGCCGAGAACCTGTAAACCAGAAGGTCATCGACAATTCCTCCTTTACCGTTCGGGAAACATGAATACTGTATTTTGCCATCGTAGAGTAACTCAACATCATTGCTGGTTATATGCTGCAGATATCTGGTGGCATTGGGGCCGGTAACCCAGAATTCACCCATATGCGACACATCAAACACTCCCAGTTTTTCCCTGACGGTGATGTGTTCATCTGTTATTCCGCTGTATTCAATAGGCATATTATACCCCGCGAAGGGCAACATTTTGGCGCCCAGCGCCTCATGAAATTTTGTAAATGCTGTATTTTTCATTCAAAAATGACTTTGATTAAACGGCTCTAATGTATACAATTTGAAATAATAATACCTTGAATAAGATCATTATTCCGCCTGCAATAATTAATATCTGACTCAGAATTCGAGTATCTTAAATTCGACTCGCCTGTTAGCGGCCCTACCCTTCGGAGTTGCATTTGTTTCAACAGGCTGGCTGGAACCAAAACCTTTTGTCTCTATGCGTATTCTTTCAATGCCCTTGCCGACAAGATACGCGGCGACAGAGTTAGCTCTTTCAAGGCTAAGCCGGTTATTCAGCCCTGCGCTGCCTGTGTTATCGGTATGGCCTGATATCTCTATCTTCATTTCGGGATTCTCATTCATTATGGTTGTCAGCTTGTCAAGCTCCTCAGAAGAGGCAGGAGTCAATACTGCCTTACCGGTTTCGAAAAAGATATTCGTAAGAACAACTTTGGTTCCTACAGCAATTTTGGTCAGATAATAATTTGAAAAATAAATCTCCCCTATGTAGGCCTCTGGAATTTCGAGCCGCTTCATTTCAGACAGGTATCCATTGCTTCTGACTTCAAGCATATAGTTCTTTCTGTTCTTCACATTGACCTTGAATGATCCGTCTTCCTCCGATGTAATAAGTGCAGCAATTACCTGGTATGTGTCAGGATCAATAATGTCTATTCGTGCCACTAACGGCGTCTCATCATTTGAATCAAGAACTCTTCCTTCCAGGTTAAATACACTCTCAACGACAACAGGCTCAACCTCTTTGATAACCTCATTTACAACTACCACATTGTCTGCTACCCTGACAGGCTCCTGAATATCTGGTTCTGGCTCCGGCTCCGGCTCGGGTTCGGGTTCGGGTGGTAATATTCTGGCGGTATAGATATCAAGGCCTCCGAAACCACCGGTACGATTTGACACAAACCAGAACAGGCTGTCACTTATTATCGATTGCCTTAAATAAAGGTCATCATACACAGAATTCAGCGGCAGTCCTGCATTTACAGGTATACCCCAGCTACCGTCAGGCTGTCTCTCAGAATAGAACAGATCAAAGCCTCCTATTGAGTTGTGCCCCCTCGAGCTGAACCAAAGAGTGTCGCCTCCCCTGGAATAGGCGACTGATTCTTCATCGAGGGCAGTGTTCAGGATTGCCAGATTGACTGGTCTGTCCCATCTATTCTTACTTTTCTTAGAGATGTAAATATCTTTGCCTCCCGCAGAATCTTTCGACCTGCCACTTACAAAAACCATCTCATCTCCGCCGGGAGAAAAAGCAATTGCTGTTTCAGTAAACAGTGAGTTAATCCACGAATCAACCGGCTTCGGTTTTTTCCATTCCCCCTTGTTAAAACTGGTTGTCATTATGTCTCCCTCTCCCCTGTATCCGGCATATACGTACATAATATTACCATCATCTGATAGAAACAGAGGTGCCTCACAGTAGACCGTATTTATCTTACCCTCAAGCATCTGCCCGAAATCCCATACATCACCATTGAGTGTTGAGATGTAAATATTCTCATCGGGAAGTGCATCGGGGTATGATGCCCCGGAATTTCTACCGGTTGGCCTTCTTGAGGCAAAAAAAAGTCTGCTGGCATCATCAGTGATTACCGGTGAGTAGTCGTCAAACGGAGAGTTGATCTGATCTCCTGCATTGTTTATTTCAATCCTTGCAGTATCACTCCCAAGAACGATTCCGGCATTACCCTCATCAATATATCTCCTGACCCGGGCAAGCATCTCAGGACTCTTCTTAATCTCTGATTCAAGATACTCGGTATATTTTGCCACTGCCTCTATAAACTGTCCGTTATACTGGTATGCCCTGCCTGTAAGAACAAGAATATCATCTGCAACAGAAGGTTTAAGGGAAAGTGCACTGAGGAAGTATTTCAGCGACCGCTCCTTGTCGGCTGTATAGAGGTGACATACTCCCATCTTGTAATTCAATTCAGCATTTTCGGGATTATACTGATATGCTATACTATACTCAGCCAATGCCTCCGGATAGCTCAGGTATCCCGCCGCATAATACTTATCTCCCCTGCCAAGGCTCTTCCAGGCAGCATCAAAGCCGGGCTTGTCTGTCCGGTATTCATTTCTGACTACCTTGACTTCCGATTGTGATAACAATACCTGGCTGCAAAATAACAGTACCAATAGAGGGAATAAATTACGGATGTTCATGTCATGTCCTTTTATATGCTAAAAATAGCAATATTTTTTCTATCTGAAATTTTTTTAAGTATAGTAGTCCATATCATTGATCCATCAGCTTTTTTTATCTCTTTTTTCTTAATTTTGTCTTCCGGAATTGCACAATTGAGTCCTAATTCCCTTTAGTATGAACTACAGATTTATAAATACCGAATATCTGGAGATGGTCTCAGGAGGTAACAGGGAAATTACTGAAGAATTGATCTCTATCTTCAGACAACAGGCTGAGGAGTTTTATGAACAGTTGAATGGGCTGTTACGTAATGGTAAGTATAAAGAACTCGGATTACTGGCTCATAAAGCCAAATCCTCGGTGGCAATAATGGGCATGGAGGAGATGTCAGTCATGCTTAAGGAAATGGAGATCAATGCCCGCGATGAAATCAATACCGAATCATACCCGGATGTGATAGAAAGATTCCGGACAGATACAACAGAAGCCATAAAGGAGCTCGAACATTATATCTCAACACTTCAATAACATTCTCAGCCGGTAATGATTAAAACCGAAAGCATTGAAAACATTGATGTGGTAACATTCGAAACAGACACTCTCAATGCACTGGTTTCAGAGCAAATCCGCCAGGAGGTGTCAGAGCTGTTCATAAACGGAGCCCCGAAAGTTGTTATCGATCTCAGCGGCGTGAAATATATCGACAGTTCCGGATTCGGATGTCTTCTTGGTATAACCAAAAGTGCCAGAAACAACTACTCAACAGTCAGGTTCTGCAATATCGATCCGGAAATCATGAAGGTACTTACCATGTTGCACCTGCACACTGTCTTTAGCATTTTTCCGGGTGTTGAGGAATCTGTCAGGTCGTTCTGAAGACTACCGTATCATTTTCTACATCTGCTACTATGCGGCTGTCTCGTGCAACCCTGCCTGAGATTATCTCCTTTGACAGCTCATTCACAACCAGCTTCTGAATAACCCGCTTAACCGGCCTGGCTCCGAAATGCTGGTCATATCCCCTCGTTGCAAGCCATGAAACGAGGCCCTCGGTGAAAGAGATATCAATACTCTCGGCTCGCAGATAATCCACAACCCTGTCAAGTTGCATCCTGGCAATCAGCTTTATATGTTCCGGCTGCAAAGGTCTGAAGACAACAACATCATCAATCCTGTTGAGAAACTCCGGTCTTAAAATCTTACGAAGCATTCTGTTCAGTTCACCGGCCATCTCCCTGTCTCTTGCCTCACTGTCTCCGGGGTATCTCTCCATCATTTCACCAATGACCTCAGATCCGAGATTAGAGGTCATTATTATAATCACATTACGGAAATTAACAATTCTGCCTTTATTATCCGTTAGCCTGCCGTCGTCAAGTACCTGGAGAAGAATGTTGAACACATCTGGATGAGCCTTCTCTATCTCATCAAGAAGCACTACTGAGTAGGGTTTGTGTCTTACTGCTTCAGTGAGCTGACCTCCTTCATCGTAGCCGACATATCCGGGAGGTGCTCCAATAAGGCGCGATACAGAATGTCTTTCCTGGTATTCAGACATATCGATGCGGGTCATCAGGTTCTCGTCATTGAAAAGAAAATCAGCCAGTGCTCTTGCCAGCTCAGTCTTGCCAACGCCTGTTGATCCCAGGAAAATAAAGGAACCAACCGGTCGCTTTTCATCCTGCAAACCTGCACGCGATCGTCTGACAGCATCAGATACTGCCTCAACGGCCTCATCCTGTCCTACAACCCTTTTCCGTAATTCCTCTTCAAGCCGCATCAGCTTGTCCCTTTCACTCTCAAGCATCCTTGCTACAGGTATACCGGTCCACTTTGCAACTATCTCTGCAATATCCTCCGACCTGACATCTTCACGTATCAGGGCGCCCCCCTCACGCTTGTGGGTTATCCCCTCCATAAGACTCTTTATCTCACCCTCAAGCTCAGGTATCCTGCCATACCTTATCTCAGCAACCTTACCATATTCACCCGAACGCTCTGCTGATTCTGACTCCGATCTTATTCTCTCGAGTTCATCCTTACGTTGCTGAAGCAGCTCCAGCATCTCCTTTTCAGCTTTCCAGGAAGTCCTTAACTCATCTGCTGTAGACTGCAGGCTCTTTAACTCCCGGGTTATCATATCAACCTTAATATTGTCTCCGTCACGCCTTAATGCCTCTCTCTCAATCTCAAGACGGCGAATATTCCTTTCGGCCTCATCGATCTCCTCGGGTACGGAGTTCATCTCAAGCCTCAATCGTGAGGCTGCCTCATCAATAAGGTCTATAGCCTTGTCAGGAAGAAAACGGTCGGTTATATAACGATATGAAAGGTCTACTGCAGATATTATGGCCTCGTCCCTGATAATCACCTTATGATGTGCTTCATACTTCTCCCTGAGTCCTCTCAGAATAGATACCGAATCTGCCTTATCTGGTTCATTAACAATAACAACCTGAAACCTTCGCTCAAGTGCCTTGTCCTTTTCAAAATATTTCTGATACTCATTCAGGGTGGTTGCGCCTATAGCCCTCAGATCACCCCTGGCAAGCGCCGGCTTCAGAATATTGGCAGCATCCATTGCTCCTTCAGACTTACCGGCTCCCACAAGGGTATGTATTTCATCTATAAACAATACTACCGTACCATCAGAAGCTATTACCTCATTTACAACCGATTTCAGGCGCTCCTCAAATTCACCCTTGTATTTTGCACCTGCAATCAAAGCTCCCATATCGAGAGAATATATCACCTTCGATTTAATATCCTCAGGAACATCACCTCTTACTATCCTGTGGGCAAGACCCTCAACAATGGCAGTCTTTCCAACCCCGGGCTCTCCGATGAGAATGGGATTGTTCTTCGACCTCCTGGTTAAAATCTGGAGTATTCTCCTTATTTCATCATCACGACCTATAACCGGATCAAGCTTCCCGCTTTTCGCCCTCTCGTTGAGATTAATGGCGTACCGGGCCAGTGAATTGTATGTCTCTTCGGCTGTTTGTGTGTTGACCTTACCTCCCTTACGTAGTCTCTTTATTGCCTTCATCAGCTCCTCAGAAGTCATCCCGCTGTCGCTGAGCAAGGAAGAGGTGCTGTCCTTGACTGAAAGCAACCCCAGAAGAATATGCTCAAGAGTAATATACTCATCCTTCATTGAAGAGGCATATTTTTCTGCCTCCCGCAGAGCTTCCGAGGCAGTGTCTGAAAGGTACTGGTTGCCTCCCGTGACCTTCGGGAGAGATTCTATAATACGGTCAGCAGCAGAAGACAACATTTCCTCTTTTACCTCAAGCTGCTTTAACAAATAGGATATCAGCGACTCGCCCGCTTTCATTATCCCCTTCAGCAGATGTATACACTCTATTGCCTGATTACTGTTTGATCTCGCGATCTCCATGGCATACTGAAGGGCCTCCTGTGATTTTATTGTAAAATTGTTGTTATTGTTCATGACAAACTGATGTTTCTGTCCTTAGAACAAAAATTTTGCCGCACACAACAGACTGATAATCACTGTCTTTTTGTCATAATGCCTCTGATCCGGAGTGTCATAATGTCACTTTGACGGTTGGAACCATTTGACTATTTTGCAAAACAAAATCAAAACGATATGGGCAAAGTAAAATGGAAACCGGGGACTATGATCTATCCACTGCCGGCCGTAATGGTAAGTTGTGGCGTTGAAAAGCCTGAATACAATATAATTACAATATCATGGACAGGGACAATATGTACAGAGCCGGCCATGTGTTATATCTCGGTACGGCCGGAAAGGCATTCCTATCAGATAATAAAGAATGCAGGGGGCTACGTCATCAATCTTACCACAAGGGAAATGGCGCATGCAACTGACTGGTGCGGTGTACGGTCGGGTGCAAAGCACGACAAGTTCCGGGTAACCGGTCTTACTGCCGGGCCTGCAGAATATGTAAAGGCTCCGATGATAATGGAATCACCGGTAAATATTGAATGTATGGTAAAGGAAATAATTGAACTTGGATCACATCATATGTTTATTTCCGAAGTTATGGCCATACATGCCGATGAATCTTTTATGGACCCGGCTACAGGTGCATTCAGGCTCGACAAGGCCTCTGTGATATGTTATTCACACGGCAAGTATTTCGTAGCAAATGAATTCATAGGAAAGTTTGGGTTTTCGGTAAAAAAGAAATAGGAATATTTGAACCAAATTACTAATTTCATAACCTTAAATTTAACTTATCGCACTGGGGATAGATGAGTGACAAGATTTTAAAGGCTTTAATGCAGCTGTTTGCCATTATCGCAAGACCGCAAAGCAGTGACAAGGACAGGAGAAGCGTTGTAGAAGCATTCCTCAGGCGGCAGTTGAACAAGGAACTGGTAAAACAGTACCTGGGCTATTTCGATGAGTACTACCTCGAAGCCCGGGAAAAACAGAAGAAAAGCAGTCTCGACCGACGCACATCTGCAATCGCAGTACGTGTTTTAAGGATTTGCATACAGATCAACGACCAGCTTACCCAGGACCAGAAAATCATTGTACTGGTACAGCTTCTTGAGTTTTGCAAATCAGACGCATCGGAGGTCAGTGAACTTGAGCTGGAATTTATTCAATCGGTTGCAGATACCTTCAACGTTTCGACTGAAGAATACAGTCTTTTGAGATCATTCATCCTTAATCGCTTCAACAACATACCCGACTCTTCCGACATCCTGGTAATTGACAACCTCGAAGGGATACAACCCCAACAGACCAGGCATCTGAGGAATGATTCCGTGAAGGGTCAGATATGGGTTCTTTCGGTTGCATCGGCAGGTATGTATTTCGTAAGGTTTACTCAAACCGGTGAACTCTACATGAACGGACAGCTGCTACAGGAGGATAAAGCCTACGCATTCAACCCCGGGGCATCACTAAGGGATCCCAAATCAACTCCCATATATTATAGTGATATAATCAGGCAGTTTCTTAAGGAAGAACTCAGGGAGTCGCGGGTTGTATATGAGACTAATGACCTGTTCTACCGGTTCAAGGGAGGCAATGTGGGTATTCACAACATGTCCTTCGTTGAAGAATCAGGCAGGATGGTAGGAATAATGGGAGCCAGCGGTGCAGGGAAATCAACACTCCTGAGTATTCTCAATGGCACTAACAGCCCCACCTCCGGAGATGTAACCATCAACGGAATTGATATTCACAAAGAGAAGGAACAGGTACAGGGACTTATCGGGTATGTCTCGCAGGATGATCTGCTGATTGAGGAGTTGACTGTCTTTGAGAATCTCTACTATAATGCCAGGCTTTGTTTCGACAACCTTAACAATGAGGAGATAAAGGAGAAAGTTGACCGGGTACTTAAAAATCTCGGACTCTATGAGATCAGAGACATGAAAGTTGGAAGTCCGCTTAACAAGAAGATAAGCGGCGGACAAAGAAAAAGACTTAATATAAGCCTTGAACTTATACGCGAACCGTCGATCCTCTTCCTCGATGAACCTACCTCAGGCCTTTCTTCACGTGACTCGGAAAATATTCTCGACCTGCTGAAAGAACTGGCGTTGAAGGGTAAACTACTTTTTGTGGTAATCCATCAACCTTCATCAGACATCTTCAAGATGTTCGACAGACTGATAATTCTTGACACCGGAGGATACCTTATATATAATGGTAATCCTATATTCTCAATTGAATATTTCAAGCGCATGATGCATCATGCCAACTATAATGAGACCGAGTGTCACGTTTGCGGTAATGTAAACCCTGAACAGATCTTCAATATTGTTGAATCGAAAGTCCTTGATGAATACGGACAGATTACAAACACGAGAAGAGTCTCACCCAAAGAGTGGGGTGATCACTATAAAACCAATCTCAAGGGCACTGAAGAGAAGCCTGAACCGGGAAAAGGAATTCCTGAAATAAACTTCAAGACTCCCGGCCGGCTCAGACAATTCATGGTATTTGTAAAAAGGGATATACTCTCGAAACTTGCCGATACCCAATACCTTCTGATAACACTGCTCGAAGCCCCTGTCCTTGCATTCTTCCTTGCCTTCCTGATAAAATACTTCGACGAGAGCACCAGAAATCCTGAATACACTCTTCTCGATAACAGCAACCTGCCGGTTTATATGTTTATGTCTGTGATCGTGGCCATATTTATGGGACTGACTGTAAGTGCCGAAGAGATAATTAAAGACCGTAAGATATTAAAGAGAGAGGCCTTCCTTAATCTAAGCTGGAACAGCTATCTGCTCTCAAAAGTTGTGGTGCAATTCATGATATCGGCAGTACAGGCTTTAACTTTCGTTATCATCGGAAACGGCATAACGGAAATCAGGGGAATGATGTTAGAGTACTGGCTTGTATTATTTACGGCATGGGCATCTGCAAATATGATGGGTTTGCTGATTTCAGACTCATTCAAGGCTGTTGTTACTATTTATATACTCATACCATTCCTTGTAATACCACAGATAATTCTCTCTGGTATAATGGTTAAATATGAGAAACTTAATCCTAATATATCATCACCTACCACCATACCCTTCTATGGTGAGCTTATTACCGCCAGATGGGGATATGAAGCTTTGGCCGTCAAACAGTTCATGAGCAACAGGTATCAAAAGGATCTGTATAACCTTGATAAGGAGATGAGTAAAGCCAACTTCATCAGAAATGTATGGACCAATACCCTTAAAGGTAAAGTTGATGACATAGAAAACGCCATAATCCGCTCAAAGGTAGACGAGTCAACAGTAGCCGACCTGGAGATTGTAAGAAATGAACTGACAATCTACGGAGAAAAGACAGGAGCAACATTCGACTATCTCTCCTCACTATATCCTGAAAAACTAACAGCAGAGGTACTGTCTGCCGCCCGTGACCATCTTGAACTTATAAGGCTTTATAATGTAAGACTTTACAATACAGCCAATGAACAGAAAGATGCCATGATAGAAAGCAGGATGCGTGAGGACAGGGAGGGCTACCTGAGACTTAAAAAGCAACATTTCAATAATTCACTAGAAGAGTTTGTCAGGAATTCCAATGAAAAGGAGAGATATGTAGAATTCAGGGGAAGGATAGTACAGAAAACCGATCCGATATTCCTTGATCCTGAGCACCCTTTCCTCAAGGCGCATTTCTATGCACCCAGAAAACAGGTCTTCGGTAACTACTTTGATACTTACTGGGTAAACCTGGCCGTGCTGTGGGTCATTACAGCCCTGCTTTACCTGGCACTTTACTTCAGATTGCTTAAGAGAGGACTTGACTCATTCGAAATTGTCTCTTCGAGATTAAGCAGGAAAAATGAATGAGGCTGCCTCTAAAGAGACAGCCTTTCCATATTGTATTCATAAATTTTTCAGGAGCTACCAATCACTCAGTGCTGAGTCTCTGCTCAGTCGTTGATCTCGATCATTTTAAACGGCACCCTTATGATTGATTCATAATCTTCACCGGCCTCAAGCATATCTTCGTCGTCCTCTTCATAATACCAGTTCACCTCCACTTCATTCTTAGCCTTATGAATGGCTTCAAGCTTCTTGAATACGTCAAGAATGCATTTTGATGAACTTGTATTGAAATATTCAAGTCTGATATTTACCACAGTCCTGGGCAGAGGGGATTCCCTATAGGAGTCAAGCCAGTCAACCAGGGGTTTGTAAAACTCAACTGAATTTTCGGGTATCGATCTTCCCTTGATCTCAAATACTCCCTCAGAATTGTCAAATTTAATTGACGGGGTCTTTGATGTTCCTTCGATAATGATCGGCTCCATATTAATATGTTTTTTTTGGGTTATTCAACTTCTTCGTTTACCAGAATATCAAGATAGAAAAATGACTTCTTACCATTAAAGCTGACAAATTTATAATTTAGTTTGTTTCCTGTCTTTCGGGCAATATCTACCAGACCCAGTCCACCACCTCCCTTTTCCGATATCTTCTGATGATTAAGAATAAACTTGTACAACTCCTTGATCTCCTCCTTGCTGGATCTGTTGATCCGCTTTATCTTCTCCTCAAGTCTTTCAATCTTATCATTCATTATGAAATTGCCTGTAACTATTCTGTATGCTCCTTCTGATCTGGAAATCATCAGAAGACCGTATTTTTCGGCGTCACTCTCTGTAAAACCTGATGGCACTGCATCAACGTGATGGAAAAGATTCTGAAGAGTTTCAACGAGCACATTGTATACTTTTTTCTTCAACTTGGGAGGCTCTTCATATTCAAGCATCCTGTTTTCGACCAGATCGAGAACATTGTTAATGAAATCGGAGTCAATATTACCCGTGTGGTGCAGGATAACTTCCCCGATATTCTGCCCGTCAAAATAACTGTCAATTGTAAAGCTCATGTAAGCTTCGTTTGTTCTGGGTCAAAAAAGTTTCAGTTAACAAATATAATAAAAATATGAAGTAACAACTAACATTGATTTCCTCTTTGTCTGTTTTTACTTCATGTACCTGAAATTTTGATAAAAGTAGCAATTATAGTTGACCAACCCTCTCAATCTGTTGATTTATTTTGCTCCTTTAAACGTTCCTTCCTTGATAATATAACCGTTGTACTGACATTCAATGGAACCATTGTATAGTTTATGCCTTGCAGAAGGCCTCAGACCTACTGATTTCAGAGCTTCGGGTGCGCCTGAAAATATCCATGCCTCAACTCCGGGACAACAGTGCTTAAGTGTACTTCCTATACCTGAATAGAGTTTGTTCAGTTCTCCCGGATTGATTCTCTTTCCATAAGGAGGGTTAAACAGAAGTAACCCCTCACGCTTCCCTGGTATTTCAGATATAAAATCCTCCCTGTAAATCCTTACTTCTCCATTGAGACCGGCTCCGGCAACAGTATCTCTTGCCATCCTGACTGCATTGTTTGAAATATCACTCCCGCTTACAGGAACGGAGATGGCCCTGATAAGGCTGTTATAGCTGTTTTTGATTTTTGAAAAGAGCTCGCTGTCATAATTCTTCCAGTTCATAAAACCGAAAAACTCACGAAAAAAGCCCGGTGGTATCCTGGCAGCAATCAGACCCGCTTCAACCGGTATGGTCCCGGAACCACACATAGGATCATGCAGGCTCCTGTCTCCCTTCCATCCGGCAAGCATTATCAAACCCGCTGCAAGCGACTCATTGAGAGGTGCGAGTCCCTGCATCTTCCTGTATCCTCGCTTGTAAAGAGGGACAACAGACGAGTCAAATGAAAAAGTTGCGTCACGGTTGCTGATATGAAGATTTATCAATATCCCGGGATGAGAAGTGTCAACAGAAGGCCTCCTGCCTGTACGCTTGCGAAAATAGTCGGCCACGGCATCCTTGACTACCAGCCCGGGATATGCCGTATGAGTGAATAAGGGAGAGTTGACCACAGATACTACCGCAAAGGTATCATCTACAGACATTATTGTATCCCACTCAATCCTTGATGCCTTGTCATAAAGGTCATTAGGATTCTGCATGGTGAAAGAGGCTGCTTCCATCAATACCGCCAGGGCAGTTCGGCTTGTGTAATTAACAGTATACAGCGATTCCAGGTCGCCTTCGAACAGCACCGCCCGGTTCTTAACAGATATATTCGTGGCAGAAGTGCGGCCTATCTCACCTGCCAGCAAATCTTCAAGACCGAAGAGTGTTTTGGCAATAAATTTCATCCGGTTCTTTTACTTATATCCCAGAATGGAATTGTAACGCTTTGGATCTGAGATTACTTCGAGGGCGCTGACTATTACCCTGTCATCCTCATTTACTATCATGTAGTATTCGTTCATATCCCATAAATCCCTGGCAACAAGACCCTTCATTATCCTGGTCAATTCCCCTCTGGATATATTGAACTGTTTTTCATCGTACTTCACTCCCATCTCTTCCCCTTTCCTGATGAAAAGATCCATATCCTGACTACTGAAACTGAATTTATCCCTGAAATCATCGAAGCTCTTGTATGATTCCTGAAGTCTTTTCCTGTTGCTGTCGGCATAACCGAGGGTAAACTGGGTTACAACTCCCTGCCTTACCAGATCACGGTAGTAATCAGAGTATCCCGATGTGTCTGCCGGAATGAAGAGGTCGGGCATAATGCCACCTCCTCCATAAACTATGCGCCTGTTAGTCAGAGTTTTGGCCTGAAGTGAATCAGGAAAATGAATGCTGTCTGCTGTCAGCATCTCTCCGTTGGCATATCTTTCAAGAAAACTCTCCATATACTTGTCATACCCATCGGCATACGGACTCTGTATTGACCTGCCTGAAGGAGTATAGTACCTTGCTATTGTGAGCCTTACCATCGAACCGTCGGTGAGGTAAAAGCCGTTCTGCACCAATCCTTTTCCAAATGTACGCCTGCCCGCGATTACACCCCTGTCCCAATCCTGAAAGGCACCGGCCAGTATCTCACTTGCTGAAGCAGAGCCTTCGTCGGTAAGCACAACAACTCTCGCATTTCCAAGCGGACTTAACCCCGTAGATTTGAAATCCTGACGGGGTGTCTTCGACCCTTCAAGATATACTATCATCTTGTCGGCGGGAAAAAAGGCATCTGCAATGGATATGGCTGGATTCATAAAACCTCCGGTATTACCCCTGAGATCGATAATGATGTTCTTAAGACCCTGCCTCTTAAGCGAAATGATAGCATCATTAAATTCTTTCTCTGTGGTAGCAGCAAACCTGTTGAGCTTGATATAACCATTATCCCGGTCGAGCATATAAGCAGCATCCAGGCTGTTGACAGGTATTTTATCGCGGGTAATATTATATTCCGATATCCCTGAGGCTCCTTTTCTGAAGATACCAACCTTCACGGTAGTACCCTTCTGTCCCATCAGCCTGTTACGGACCCCGGTGGTGGTAATACCTATACCGGCTACATTCTCGCCGTCAATTGTTACAATTCTGTCGCCGGGCATTATTCCCACCTTTTCTGATGGCCCCCCTGGCACCGGAGATATAATTAATATACTATCATTCAATATATTAAATTGTACTCCAATGCCTTCAAAATTACCAACAAGCGGCTCATTCATTTCTGCCACCTCATCAGCAGGGATGTATGCTGAATGAGGGTCAAGAGATCTTAGCAGTTCCACTATTGCCTTTTCAGTGACCGAATTGATGTCGACGGTATCAACATAGAAATTATCTATCAGCCCAAACAGCCTTCCGAGCTTGAATGTAGACTCATTTAACAACTGACCGTTTGCGGGTACAATCATGCATAATGCAAATGCGAGAACAGCAAATGCCTTACCTGTAATTATTCTGATCCTCATTTTATAATCTTTTATTCCCATTCTATAGTTGAAGGCGGCTTGGAGCTGATATCATACACAACCCTGTTTATGCCTTTTACCTTATTAATAATTTCATTAGAAACAGATCCCAGAAACTCATAGGGCAGATGCGACCAGTCAGCAGTCATGCCATCGGTAGAGCCAACGGCCCTCAAAACAACCGTATTTTCATAAGTCCGCTCGTCACCCATAACACCGACAGATTGCACCGGCAACAATATAACACCTGCCTGCCACACCTTATCATAAAGATCTTTTTTTCTGAGACCCCCGATAAAAATTTCGTCAGCTTCCTTCAGTATCCTCAATTTTTCATAAGTAACCTCTCCAAGTATCCTTATCGCAAGACCAGGGCCCGGAAATGGATGCCTTCCCAATATGCTGTGAGGCATTCCAAGCGCACGACCTACCTTCCTTACTTCATCTTTGAACAATAGCCTCAATGGCTCCACCACCTTGAGCTTCATCAGGTCTGGCAGTCCGCCCACGTTATGGTGAGATTTGATTGTGGCAGATGGCCCGTTAACTGATACCGATTCAATAACATCAGGATAAATAGTGCCTTGTGCAAGCCACTTCACATCAGCTATTCTGTGTGCCTCCTCATCAAAAACCTCTATGAACAGCCTTCCGATGATTTTTCGCTTCGTCTCAGGGTCTGTCACACCTCTGAGTCCCTCTATAAACCTCTCTGAAGCGTCAACGCCTGTTACGTTCAGCCCCATACCCCTGTATGACTCGAGCACACGCTCATACTCATTCATCCGAAGAAGACCATTGTCAACAAAGATGCAGGAAAGATTATCGCCTACAGCCTTGTGAAGCAATATTGCCGCCACTGATGAATCAACTCCTCCTGACAAACCAAGAACCACCCTGTCATCACCAAGCTGAGCCTTAAGAGCAGCAACCGTTGATTCAACAAAGGAATCGGGTGTCCATTTCGGACTGCAGCCACACACGCCTGAAACAAAGTTCTCAAGAATAGCCCTGCCCTCTGTAGTGTGGTAAACCTCAGGGTGAAACTGTATTCCCCAGGTCTGCTCTCCAGATATATGAAAAGCCCCGACAACAACGTCAGCAGTTGATCCGATAATCCGGTATGATTCCGGCACCCTGGCAATAGTGTCTCCGTGTGACATCCAAACCTGGGTTCCGGTAGATATATTTTTGAAAAGCGGATCATTATGATCGACGAACACAAGATTTGCACGACCATATTCGCGCGTATCTGAGGGCATAACTTCGCCACCGTAGTTATGTGCCAGATGCTGGGCGCCATAACAAACCCCAAGCAGCGGAATATGACCTTTTATCATCTTCAGGTCGGGAACCGGGGCTTCGTACTCGCGAACAGAGTGCGGACTGCCTGAGAGAATTACGCCTTTGACAGTGTCGTCAATAGCCGGAAAATGATTGTATGGATAAATCTCACAGTAGACATTCATCTCCCGTATACGCCTGGCAATCAACTGAGTATACTGAGAGCCAAAATCAAGGATGACAATTTTTTCCTCCACATGTTTAAATTTTACTGGTTCACAAAGATAGTGATTCTTTGCTCAGCTGCGGCGGCAATCAGCAACATCGATTGTGAGTCCTTCACTGGCAGCAACAGTGTCGGGGAAAATGGCTCTGGCTTCATTAAGCAAAGGGTCTATCTCCCTGTATCTTGAAGAGAAGTGACCTATGATCAGTTTTCCTGCACCGGCCTTCAGCGCAACTGCGGCAGCTTCTTCGCTGGTAGAATGACCTGTATGTCGCGCCAGTTCCTTTTTGCTGCTGGCAAAAGTAGCTTCATGATAGAGCAGATCGACACCTTTTACAAAACCAGGCAGTCTGCTGAACCATGCCGTATCACTGCAATAAGCATAAGAAACAGGAGGCGGTGGCGATAGTGTCATTCTTTCGTTGGGAATAACCGATCCATCTTCCTTTACAAGGTCTAACCCCTTTTTGATATGTTTCATCTGATTTAATGGAATACCAAATTCTTCTATGGCTTCCCTGATGATCTTCCGATCTTTTTCCTTTTCCCGGAAGAGAAACCCATAGGCCGGTATTCTGTGCCTGAGCGGAAAAGCAGTGACCGTAACATATTTTTCGTCGAGTATCTTTACAGGGTCTTTGGCACAGAGGGATACAAACCTTATTTCAAAGTCAGTAATAATATCGAAATCAGCCAGGTGTGACGTAAGCATCTCTCCATATCCTGCAGGTGCATAGATATTAAGGGGTACTTTCCTGCCCATAAGATTAAGTGAAGAGATCAGGCCGTAGAGGCCAAAAACGTGATCTCCGTGGATATGGCTTATGAATATATGATTTATACGGCCGAACCTTATACGGTTCCTTCGGAGCTGCATCTGGGTCCCCTCGCCGCAGTCTATCAAAAAAGGCCGCTCATGCACTGTAAGTACATGAGCGGTAGGAAATCTTTCTGACGTAGGTAAGGCTGAACTACTACCCAATATGGTTAGTCTGAAACTCACCCCGTCATTTGCATTTTACTGCGATATCATCTTTTCGGCCTCCTCAAGATTACCGGTAATCGACAAAACTGTGTCAAGCTGAGAGATTGTTATCAGACGTTCAACAGCTTCATTCAATCCACATAATACAAATGTTCCGCCGGCATTCTTGCATAGTCTGTTCGCCACGAGAATGGCGCTCAGACCACTGGAGTCACAATAATGGCAGTTTTTCAGGTCAAGAATAATATTCTTCTCTCCCTTTCCTGATACAAGTACCAGTTCAGATTTCAAGGCCGGAGCTATATGTGTGTCAAGCTTCTCAGCCTTGATCTCTATCACTGTACTGTTATTACGGCTCTCTATGTTAAAATCCATATCGGTAATTTTAGATAGCCTAAATTTACAATTTATTTTTCTTTCTTGGAAGCTTTGTTTGCTTTTTCTTCCATTTCTTCTTTTAAAGCCGCAAGATCAGTAATATCACCAAGAGTCGTTTTCTCAAGATTCGACTTCAGCTTACGTGTAGCCTTGCGGGTAGAATCAGCTTCAGCCTTCTTTGAAGCTCCCTCAGCTGACTTCTTCTCATCTTCGAAGATCCTGCTGTGAGACACGATTATCTTCTTGGCTGACTTGTTGAACTCTATCACCTTAAAGAGAAGTTTTTCATCTGCCTTTGCCTGCGATCCGTCTTCCTTTACAAGATGTTTGGGAGTTACAAAACCTTCTACTCCGTAAGGCAACGCTACGACAGCACCCTTGTCAAAGACTTCTGTAATGGTTCCCTCATGAATAGAATCAGCAGTGAAAAGTGTCTCGAATACATCCCATGGATTCTCTTCAAGCTGCTTGTGTCCGAGACTTAGTCTGCGGTTTTCCTTGTCTATCTCAAGTACAATAACTTCAATCTCTGCATCAATTGATGTAAACTCAGCCGGATGCTTGATCTTCTTGGTCCATGACAGATCAGAAATATGTATCAGGCCGTCAACTCCCTCCTCAATCTCGACGAAAACACCGAAATTGGTGAAGTTACGGACTCTGGCTGTGTGCTGGGTATTGACCGCATATTTCTCCTCAATCTTCTCCCACGGATCGGGCTTAAGCTGCTTGATGCCAAGAGACATCTTCCGCTCTTCCCTGTCAAGGGTGAGGATAACTGCTTCAACCTCATCGCCTACCTTCATAAACTCCTGAGCACTGCGAAGATGCTGCGACCATGACATCTCAGATACATGTATCAGTCCCTCAACGCCGGGAGAAACCTCTACAAAAGCACCATAATCTGCCATAACAACAACCTTGCCCATGACCTTGTCACCTACCTTCAGATCAGGATCGATGGAATCCCACGGATGAGCAGTAAGCTGCTTCAGTCCGAGAGCAATTCTCTTCTTGTCATCATCAAAATCAAGGATAACAACATTGAGCTTCTGATCAAGCTCAACTATCTCTTCCGGATGATTGACCCTGCCCCATGAAAGGTCAGTTATATGTATCAGTCCGTCAACACCACCAAGGTCAATAAATACCCCGTAGGATGTAATATTCTTAACTGTACCTTCAAGAACCTGTCCCTTTTCAAGCTTGGCAATAATCTCCTTCTTCTGAAGCTCCAGCTCAGCCTCTATAAGGGCCTTGTGCGACACTACCACGTTCTTGAATTCCTGATTGATCTTAACGACCTTAAACTCCATTGTTTTGCCAACATAGATGTCATAGTCACGTATCGGCTTAACATCAATCTGCGAGCCGGGAAGGAATGCTTCAATTCCAAATACATCCACTATCATACCGCCTTTTGTGCGGCACTTGATGAATCCTGTTATTATCTCATCATTGTCAAGAGCTGCATTTACCCTGTCCCATGAGTTGAGAGCACGCGCTTTCTTGTGCGAAAGCATCAGCTGGCCCCTCTTGTCCTCCTGACTATCAACGTAAACCTCGACCTTGTCTCCGATTTTGAGGTTAGGGTTGTATCTGAATTCATTGAGACTTATAACACCTTCCGATTTGAATCCGATGTTAACAACAACTTCACGTGAAGTCATCTGAATGACAGTTCCGATTACCACCTCGTTCTCAGCAATAGTCGAAAGTGTCTCATTGTAAAGAGCCTCATGTTCAGGATTCCTTCTGGCCCTTTTTGTATCCTCCTTTTCAAATTCTTCCCAGTCAAACTCTTCCGGTGAAACCGGTGATAACGCAGCCTCTTTCTCTTCCTTTTTCTCCCTGGGTTCTTTTGCTGCTCTTACGGGCTTCTTCTTCTCTTCTTCATCGGGTTCAGGTCCTGCAGACTCTGTAACTACTGCCCCGGCAGTCTCTTCTGCGGCCTCCGGCTTCAGGTCTGATTCACCTGTTACTTCTCCGGCGGGCTCGGTAATCTCTTCTGACTTGGTTTCTTCAACTTCCTCAGTCTCTTTAATTTCTTCAGATTCCTCTGCTGTCACAACAGCTTCGATTTCTGGTTTATCTGCCTCAGCCTCAGCGCTCTCTTCAGCAGATGCCTCAACTACCTGATCTTCAGATGTGGTTTCGGGCTTGTTTTCTTCAATCTCCTCGCGGATTTTTTTCTCTTCGTTTTGTGTCATACGTTTTAAATGAATGATCTAAAAATTAATAAGTTAGACATTATATTGTTCAAAAAGTGCCTGCAAAGGTAATTATTTTTTTTATTTATATTTGCATCTTATTTATTCAGAAACAATCCTTAATGAAGATTACTGTTATTGGAACCGGATATGTCGGACTCGTGACCGGCACCTGCTTTGCTGAAACCGGCGCATCGGTGATATGCGTCGATAAAGACAGTGAAAAGATCAGAATGCTTAAGAGTGGCTCAATACCGATCTATGAACCGGGACTGCAGATAATGATAGACAGGAACATTGAAAAGGGAAGACTCTCATTTTCCATGAGCATAGAAGAAGCTGTCAGGCAGTCAGAGGTCGTATTCATAGCCGTCGGCACTCCTCCCGGCGAAGACGGAAGCGCTGATCTCTCTCATGTTCTGGATGTTGCCAGCGAAATAGGCAAAGCAATTGAAAAGTATACCGTGATCGTCAATAAAAGCACCGTCCCGGTAGGCACGGCCACGAAAGTAAGGCAGGTAATAAATGATGAACTCTCTGAGAGGGGATTAGTGACTGAGTTTGACGTGGCCTCCAATCCGGAGTTCCTCAAGGAAGGGTCGGCGGTACAGGATTTTCTCAGGCCCGACAGGGTAGTCATAGGAGTAGACAGTGAGACTGCAGGGGAAAAGATAAGGGCATTGTACAAGCCTTTTATGCTTAACCATGAACGCATACTCTTTATGGACATAGCCTCGGCAGAACTTACCAAGTATGCCGCCAATGCGATGCTTGCCTCAAGGATAAGCTTTATGAATGAAATTGCAGCCCTTTGTGAACTCCTCGGGGCCGATATTAACCAGATAAGAATAGGTATTGGCACCGACTCACGCATAGGAAATAAATTTCTATATGCAGGTGCAGGATACGGTGGCTCCTGCTTCCCGAAAGATGTCAAAGCGCTGATAAAAACTGCCGGCGATGTTGGGTACAATACCAATATCATCAAAGCCATAGAAAAGACCAACAACATTCAGAAGCATATCCTGTCTGATAAGGTAAAAAATCACTTTAACGGAAACCTGAAAGGAAAGAGAGTAGCCTTATGGGGATTGGCATTCAAACCCAACACTGATGATATCCGTGAAGCCCCTGCCCTTATACTCATCGATGACATACTTAAAGAAGGGGCTGTAATTCGTGCGTATGACCCGGCAGCCATGGAAGAGACCAGAAAACTGATAGGCAATTCAATAGAATATGCAGATGATCAGTATGAAGCAGCCAAAGATGCTGACATCCTGGTAATGGCAACAGAATGGCCTGAATTCAGGCTTCCCGATTTTGCAAAAACGGGTTCCCTTATGAGGGATAAAGTTATTGTGGATGGAAGAAACATCTATGAACCTGAAGACCTGGCACGCTTTGGCTTCAGATACTACGGAATAGGAAGAAAACAGAAACTATGAAAGGAATTATTCTGGCCGGAGGCTCCGGTACCCGCCTCTACCCTATCACCAGGGTTATATCAAAACAATTGCTGCCGGTATATGACAAACCGATGATATTTTATCCCCTTTCGGTTCTTATGCTGGCTGGCATAAGAGAAATACTTGTCATATCAACACCACGTGACCTTCCCGCATTCAGTAACCTGCTGGGCGACGGCAGCGACCTGGGAATTGAAATTCATTACGCTGAACAACCATCACCAGACGGACTGGCTCAGGCTTTCATTATAGGAGAAAAATTTATCGGCTCCGACACAGTCTGCATGATACTCGGCGACAATATCTTCTATGGACAGGGATTTGGTGACGTGCTTCTTAAAACCTCTGAACTTAAAAAGGGAGCCGTAGTCTTCGGTTATTATGTTACTGACCCTGAGCGATATGGCGTCGTAGAGTTCAATAAGGAGATGAGAGCCGTTTCTATTGAGGAGAAACCGGTAAAGCCCAAATCGAACTACGCTGTCACCGGACTATATTTTTATGACAACAGCGTGGCAGCAAGGGCGAAAAGCCTCAAACCATCAGCACGCGGAGAGCTTGAAATAACCGACCTTAACAGACTCTATCTCAACGAAGGCACCCTTGATGTCAGACTCCTCAGCAGAGGCATGGCATGGCTCGATACAGGCACCAACGAAAGCCTCCTGCAGGCATCAAACTTTATAGCTACCCTTGAACAGAGGCAGGGACTTAAGGCCTCATGCCTTGAAGAGATAGCATTTAAACGCGGGTTCATTGACAGGGAAAAGCTCCTTGAAACTGCTGCCTCATACGGTAACAGCCAGTACGGCAAGTACCTTGTCAGAATCGCAGGCGAATAACCTATTTTATACATGAAGAATGAGACTTATTGAAACCGGATTCAGGGACCTATATCTGATTGAACCTCATATTTACAACGACCAGAGAGGCTATTTTTTTGAATCTTTCAACACTATGGCCTTTAAAGATGCAGGAATAATTTTCAATCCGGTACAGGATAATGAGTCAAGATCCTCCAGGGGTGTAATCAGAGGTCTTCATTATCAGCTTAATCCCTTCGCTCAGGCAAAGCTGATACGTGTTGTGGCCGGCAGCATCTTCGACGTTGCCGTTGACCTCAGAAAAGGATCTGAAACCTATGGAAAATGGTTCGGTACTGAACTTAACTATGATTCAAAGAGACAGATGTTTATACCCAGGGGGTTTGCCCATGGCTTTTCTGTTTTAAGCGATTATGCTATAATACAGTATAAGTGTGATAATCACTATCACCCTGCCGCAGAACGAAGTATATCTCTTGCCGATCGCACCCTTGCAATAGACTGGAAAACCGATATGTCAGAAGCGATCATCAGTCCGAAGGATAGCTCAGCCCCTTTGTTTAAGGAGGCAGAAATGAACTTTTAAACCAAAAGAAATGACAACAATACTGGTAACAGGAGCAAATGGACAACTGGGTTGCGAGATATCCGCCCTGGCACCAAAATACAGCGGCTATGAGTTCATTTTTACCGATATCGGCACACTTGACCTGACTGACAAAGATGCAGTAATGAATATGATCAGCGAAACCAATCCCTCATGGATTATCAACTGTGCTGCATACACCGCTGTAGACAAAGCTGAAGATGATCCGGCAGGGGCATTCGCGGTTAACGCAGCAGGTCCTGCAAATATAGCCGCTGCCATAAAAGGCAGCGACTGCAGGCTTATCCATATTTCAACCGACTATGTATTTGACGGATCCAGTAACACTCCATACCTCGAAACCGATGAGCCATGCCCCGATACCGTTTACGGCAAATCAAAACTCGAAGGCGAAGTGAATGTACTGGTACATCCGTGGACACTAATAATAAGAACAGCATGGCTCTATTCAGGTTTCGGAGTCAATTTCGTGAAAAAGATAATGCAGTTGCTTGATGAAGGGCGTGAACCAGATGTTGTATTTGATCAGACAGGCTCTCCTACCTATGCAGCCGGGCTGGCCGATACCATCCTCCAAATAATCTCAGGCGTCATTAGAAACAGGCACCCGCTAGTTCCGGGTATTTACAACTACTCTGATGAGGGAGTCTGCTCATGGTACGATATTGCAGAGACGATAGCTGTTCACACAGGTAGACCAGGACTTATAAGGCCATGCCTTTCCTCAGAGTTTCCTTCAAAGGCTCACCGCCCCCCCTACAGTGTCCTTAACAAACAAAAAATAAAAGATACATACGATATCGGCATTCCTCACTGGCAGCAAAACCTGATATTATGTATTGAGAAACTAACAAATTGAATATGAGCGACAATACCATAGCGGAAATCAGAAGAAGAGCTACTGAGTGGCTTAGCGGGGATTTTGATGAACCAACCCGTGCAGAGGTTAAGTATCTTCTCGAAAACGATGAAAAAGGTCTTATCGACGCTTTCTATACAGATCTTGAATTCGGAACCGGTGGCCTTCGGGGTATAATGGGTGCAGGGACCAACAGGATGAACATTTACACTCTTGGCATGGCCGCCCAGGGCCAGGCAAACTACCTGCTTCGGCAATTCGGTTCCGGAGAAGAGATAAAGGTTGCAATTGCTCACGACTGCAGGCGAAACAGCCGACTCTTTGCAGAGACTGCCGCGGGTATATTCTCAGCCAATGGATTTACGGTATACCTGTTCGAATCACTGCGACCAACACCTGAGCTCTCGTTTGTACTAAGAGAGTACGGCTGTAAAAGCGGTGTGGTGATAACAGCATCCCATAATCCGCCGGAATACAACGGATATAAGGCGTACTGGGATGACGGAGGACAGGTCGTGCCTCCTCATGACCAGGGAATAATTGACGAGGTAAGGGCTATCAAAAAAGTTACAGCGATAAAATTTGGCGGTGACGATAAAAAGATACATAAACTCGGCAACGAAACCGATGATAAATATATCAATGAACTGCTGAGACTAAGGCTTAATGCAGGTGATATAAGGAAGAAGAGTGATCTTCCGGTAGTCTTCACTCCCATACATGGCACAACTGCCGTTCTGGGGCCGCAGGCTCTCAGGGCTTTTGGTTTCACCAACATTATCAATGTACCGGAACAGGATATTCCCGATGGCAATTTCCCTACTGTCAGATCGCCCAACCCTGAAGAGCCCGAGGCACTCTCAATGGCCATCAGAAAGGCAGAGGAGACCGGGGCAGTACTGGTCATGGCCACCGACCCTGACGGAGACAGGCTCGGCATAGCTGTCCGTGACCTGACGGGCAGGTTCGTACTGCTTAACGGCAATGAAACCGGAGCTATACTGACATGGTATATTGCATCGCAGATGAGTGAACGTAAGCTGCTGAAAGGCAACGAGTACATGATCAAAACTATCGTAACCTCCGACCTGCTTAGGGTTATACCGATGCACTATGGTATTGAAAGTTTCGACGTTCTTACCGGCTTCAAGTATTTTGCAGAGATGATGCGTGCCCTTGAAGGGAAAAAGAAATATATAGGCGGCGGAGAAGAGAGTTACGGCTTCCTGCCAGGTGACTATATCAGAGATAAGGACGGCATAGCCGCATGTGCACTTATCGCGGAGGCAGCAGCGTGGGCAGCAGTAAGAGGCAAAAGCCTGTACGAACTGCTGATAGATATATGGACAACTCACGGAATGTACCGCGAGAGACTGGTCAATATCGTTCGTAAGGGGAAAGAGGGTTCCGACCAGATAAAGGCCATGATGACAGGTTACCGTACCACTCCCCCTGCTGAGATTGCTGGCAGGAGGGTTGTGCAGATTAACGACTACGAAAGCGGATTTATTACCCATCTTGATACAGGTAAGAAGGAATCTACCGGTTTGACAAGATCAAATGTCCTGCAGTTCTTTCTTGAAGACGGATCGAAAATATCGGTAAGACCTTCAGGTACAGAACCAAAGATCAAGTTTTACTTTAGCGTGAATGCCGCTGTCAGCGGAAGGGGGGAGTTCGAAGCTGTAAAGGCAGGACTGGAAAAACGTATCGACGATATAATAAGTTCAATGAAACTAAACCAGACATGAAATCATTTCGAAAAGAACTTTGGTATGAAACACCCACCCGGCGTCAACTGATCAACATAACGCGTGAGGTGGAGAAATGCATCAGGGAAAGCGGAATAATGGAGGGTCTCTGCCTGGTAAATGCAATGCATATTACATCGAGCGTATTCATCAATGACGATGAGAGCGGACTCCATCATGATTATGAAGTATGGCTGGAAAAGCTGGCCCCCGAAAAACCGTACTCACAATATAGACACAACGGATTCGAAGATAACGCCGATGCCCATCTTAAACGGACAATCATGGGAAGGGAAGTGGTGGTAGCGATCACAGGCGGCAAACTCGATTTCGGTACCTGGGAACAGATCTTCTACGGTGAGTTTGACGGGAAAAGGCGAAAAAGGGTCCTGGTAAAAATTATTGGAGACTGACGGCTGATTCAAATGTTTGCACAGGTATGCCCTTGTCGGGGAACTAACTGTTGAAATATTCATCGGGGAAGTTCACCAGGTAGAGACTCCCGGTTGCCCTGGTAATAGCTGTATATAACCATCTCAGGTAATCTGTTGATGGTTCCTGCCGGTTAAACATCCCCTGGTCGATGAATACCTTCTTCCACTGACCTCCCTGGGCTTTGTGGCAAGTCACGGCGTAAGCAAATTTAACCTGTAACGCATTGAAATAGGGATCCTCCCTGACAGCCTGATACTGCTTCCTCTTTGACCTGATCCCCGGGTAATCGTCAAGGATGCTGAAATACAGTTCCCGGCTCTTATCCTCAGGCATCGCCGGAGTGTCGTAATGAAGGGTATCAAGCATCACCTTTGCATCTACCTCTTCCTGGTAATCAGGAAAAAAAAGAGACATCTCTGCAAACCTGAAGCCATACCTCTCCTCATATTTACCAATACCGCTGACCTCTGCAATATCTCCGTTGGCAATAAAACCTGCTTGCTCCTGTTCGGCCAGCCAGTAATAATTATTTTTGACAACCATCAGAAGATCACCGACGCTTACCTCCTCCTCCCTGAAGAATATCTTGTTTCTTATACCCTGGTTATACTTGTTGGCCATCTTGTTTGAATTGACAACCACAATAGTCTCCTCCTTGCCTGCAGATTCGTACGCAGACTGTAGTTCCTCGATCAGTTCTCCTCCGCCTATCCTGATAATATCATTATAACCTGCCGTTTCAATTAACGGACGAATGGCTTGGTTTGACGCAACCAATTCCCTTACCCCTGTGGCATTCATAAGAATACCTGACGATACAGCCTGCCTTACAACATCCCTTAGTTCGACCGATTCAAGGCCGAAGCCGTACCTCCTCAGGACATCGGGATCAAGGGCAGGACTGACATCTGAACCTACGGGTGGAAGCTGGGCAGTGTCGCCCACAAGCATCAGCTTGCAGCCGGTGCCGGAATAAATATATTCGAAAAGGTCGTCAAGAAGGTTGCCACTTCCGAATACTGATGAATCTCCCGTCCGGTTGTTCACCATACTTGCCTCATCAACAATAAACCAGGTCTCCTTATGCATGTTGCGGTCAAGAGAAAATGTCCCTATACCATCACGTGCCGATTTCTGCCGGTATATCTTCTTATGAATTGTAAAAGTCTGCTTCCCCGAGTATGAGGCAAGTACTTTCGCGGCACGGCCCGTGGGTGCCATAAGAACTGACTTTATCCGCAGCTGATCGAGGCTCTTCACAAGAGCGCTTATCAGGCTGGTCTTCCCGGTTCCTGCATAACCTGTAAGCAGAAATATGGCATCATTACTATTTTCTGCAACATATTCCGAGATTTTACCAATGGCCTTATGCTGGTCATCAGTCGGCGTGTAGTCGAGATTTGCGGTTAATAGTTTTGCAATATTAATATGACGCATCGATAAAATGAGCGGGGACAGATTTGGTACTTAGATTTTTTTTATAATTTTGCACACAAACTTAAGTAAACTTATTAACAATAAAAAAGATGAAAGCCGTAATAAACATCCTTCTGACCGCTGTAATTGTCGTTCTTGCATATTTGCTTTATGAAAGCATAATGGAGCCTATCAGGTTCAATAATGAGAGAGACATAAGAGAGGAAGCTGTTAAGGAGAGACTAGTAGACATAAGGAATGCACAGGTTCTTTTCAGGCAGAAGTATGGCCGCTATACCGGCAGTTTCGACACACTTATCAATTTCATCAAGTTTGACAGCATTCCTGTTGTTTTCAGGCAGGGACAGCTCACAGATGAGATGGTTGCAAAAGGAATGACTGAAAGGGAAGCTCTAAGGCAGAAACTTATTGTGCGTGACACAAGTTTTGTTGAGATCGGCGACTCAATATTCAGCATTAATTACCCGATAGACTCCATCAGGTTTGTGCCTTTTACCAACGGCGCCCAGTTTGAGCTGGCAGCAGCATCAGTAGAAACAGGATCAAGAGTGGTTGTGCAGGTTTTTGAAGCTTCTGTTCTCAATAATGTATTTCTGCAGGGACTCGACAAGCAGCTTATCATCAACTATAACGAACTGCGCAGGGAGATCACAGGTTTCCCCGGAATGAGGGTAGGTAACATCAAGGAGCCAAACAACAACGCAGGTAACTGGGAAAACTAATATAAGGCCATGTAATGGCATTCAATGAGCTTTTTGACGAAACACTGGATATAAACTCCACGGCAAACTATAAACTATCCATCCAGGTCAGCCTGGATGGATTTTATTTTTCTGTCCTTGATACCCTCAGGAATAAATACGTTCTGTTCAGATCGTATGAGCCCGACAATGACGAGAAGCTGACACCTGAGGAAATTGAATCTTACTTCCGTAAAGATGATTTTCTGAATCGTTCCTACGCCGCCAGGAATATAATGGTTGCCGCTCCAAAATCCACCGTTGTGCCTGCGCAGCTATATGACCCTGCCGGCCGCGACGATTATTTTCTGCTTACTAACCAGAAAGAAGCCGGCGAAGAGATAATTGTCAACAGGTTAAAGTATCCTGATGCATACCTCATCTTCTCTCTCGGCACTCACCTCAGGGACCTCCTTTCAGATATGTTTCCGGATTCTGAATTTACACATCACCTCAAACCCCTTCTCTATACACTTAATACCGGCAGGCAGGCTCATGCGGAACACCTTCTGCACCTGCACGTGGAAAGGGATTTCATGAATGTGATACACATGTCAGGGGAGTCAGTAAAACTTTGCAATACATTTGAGCATAAGAATACTTCCGACCTGATGTATTATCTTTTATATGTAGCCAGAAAATCCGGTATTCCTGCCGCCACCCCACTGAGCGTCAGCGGTGCCACGGTGCGGTTCGATGAGATATGGTCAGGTTTGTCTGATTACATCGGCAACATAAGATATGCGAAACCGGCAGGCTCTGTTCTGTTCAGCTACGTGTTCGGAGAAGAGCTGCTTCACCGCCATCTGAACCTCTTCAGTCTCGCCAGTTGCGTATAATAAGCGGTAAATATAAGGGGAGACTTATTAAACCTCCGCAGGGTCTCAGGGTACGGCCTACAACCGACTATGCCCGGGAAAGCCTCTTTAACATACTAATCAACCGTTTAAATTTTGAAGACATTGACGTACTTGATCTTTTTTCCGGAACCGGGAGTGTTACCTATGAGTTTGCATCCCGTGGCGCCAGATCAGTCGAACTGGTTGAGCTAAACAGGTCAAACTACGGGTTCATAACTGCTACCCTGAGAGAATTAAACCTCGAAAACGTAACATCATACAATACTGATATCAGGATATACCTGCGAAAATCAAAACGCCGTTTCGATCTTATCTTCGCCGACCCCCCCTATGACCTTCCATGGCTGAAGGATATACCCGCACTTATAATGAAATATGGAGTACTGAAACAAGGAGGAATCTTCATCCTGGAACACCCCTCTAAGACTTCCTTCAATGATACCGTGGGGTTCAGTGAGCACCGCCATTACGGAAGCGTTAACTTCAGCTTTTTCAGCTTTGAATGAATTTGTTCCATTTCTGAAATATTTTTTACAAACCTGTTTGTGGTATCAAAAAAACATCTATTTTTGCATCGCAATTTGACTACTGGTGCGGTAGTTCAGTTTGGTTAGAATACCGGCCTGTCACGCCGGGGGTCGCGGGTTCGAGTCCCGTCCGCACCGCAGAGAAAAACAACAGAAGCCACGATTTTCCGTGGCTTTTCCGTTTTAAGCCTGTAGCGTTGACGGCTTGCCGGCAAAAGCAGCTGGCTTAAAAAGGTTAAAATGCTGCAGTTGCAGCATTTTTTTTTGTTTTCCTTGCAGGGTTACCAGTGGAGGAAAGGGTCCGGCGCCTGAAAGGCGTCAATCCCGAAAAATGAAAGCTCAATCAAATTTCAAAGCAGGGTTTTCCCTGATTTCCCTGCAATACACACCAGTGGAGGAAAGGGTCCGGCCCGACCAAAGCGTCGGGACAATCCCGTTCTGACCAAAACAGAAATTGGACCTCCAAAAGCATCATGCATTTGTTTTCTCTGCAGGGTAACCAGTGGAGGAAAGGGTCCGGCGCCTGAAAGGTGTCAATCATGTCTGACTGTTGTAATACTTCCAAAAAATGAAAATATATTATTTAATATATAGTCTTATATATCTGTCTTGGTGATTGTTATCTTGTTTTGTATACTTTTTTATCTTTTTATTTGAACATTACTCCGGTAAGTCTGTTACTATTTGTGACATGAATATTTAATTCAAACTTTTAAAATAAACAATCATGAAAAATAGTGTATCAAAATTTGCGAAACTTGCAGCAGTACTTGCGCTGGTTTCTGTTACCCTTATTTCCTGTGAGAAGGAAGATAAGGAGCCCGTTCCAACAATGGATATCATTGAAATTGCACAGGGCGAAGCTAACCTCAGCCTGTTTGTGTCTATAGTTACTGATGCCGGACTTGCCGGTGCTCTTCAGGGTGTTGGTCCGTTTACGGTTTTTGCACCCTCAAATGACGCCTTCCTGGCATTGCTCGGAGCAATTGGTCAGACTGATCCAGCCAACATTCCTGATGCTGTTGTCGAGAGAATTCTCAAGTATCATGTAATATCCGGAGCTGCAATTAAATCAACTGACCTCAGCGATGGCCAGATGGCTGCTACCCTGCTGGGAGCCAATGACAAGATCACTGTCAGCAAAATGGGTACCTCTGTTAAAATAAACGGAGCCAATGTAACCGCTGCTGATATCATGGCAACAAATGGCGTAGTGCATGTCATTGACCAGGTACTTGTTCCTGCTCTCGAGCTGAGCATAGTAAATACAATTGTTGAGCCTGCATACTTCAGCAAGGATTTCTCAATTCTCACACAGGCAGTTGTAACCGCCGGATTACTTGAGACTCTCATCAGCCCGTCTGCAAACTTCACATTGTTCGCACCGACAGATGAGGCTTTCGAAGCTGCCGGAATAACAAGTCTGGCCGGACTCACAGCTAATGATCTTACTCCGATTCTTACCTACCACGTACTTGACAGCAGAGTATATGGTAACGGACTGCCGGCTACCGGTTCAGCTGTGACAACGCTTGGCGGAGACTTCTATCTCAGCATCAACAGCAGCGGAGTATTCATCAACGGACTCACCGAGGTTGTTGTTGCAACTCTGCCCGGAGGTTCACTTGACTTTGGTAATGGTGTGGTTCATGTTATTGACAGAACCCTGCTTCCTCCTTCAAAAAATATAGTCGATATAGCTGTGGCAGCTTCACAGGCTTCAACAGGTGCAGAATTTGGACAGCTCGTTGCTGCTCTCAGCGCCGTTGAAAACGACACTGATGCAGCCAACCTGATTACCATACTCAGCGGAACAGGTCCTTTCACAGTCTTCGCACCAACAGACGCTGCTTTTCAGGCTCTCTACAGCCTCGCCGGTGTTGCAGATTTCAATGCACTGGTAGCTGCTGTCGGCATTCCTGTAGTTGAAGCTGTTCTGAAATACCACGTTGTAGGCGCAAGAGTCTTCTCAGCAGACCTGCCAAACCTTACCAGCAATCAGGTAACCACCCTGGGCGGAACTTTTACGCTCAACCTTGGTAGCCTGACCATCACCGATACCGACGCCGCTCTTAGCCTCGGATCATCTGACGCTACCATAGTCAATACCGACATACTGGGAACAAATGGTGTGATCCACGTAATCAACAACGTGATTCTGCCATAACATCATATATATTACATTATTATATACAACAAAAGAGGCTGTCTCACAGGGGCAGCCTCTTTTTATTTTGCACCATCATCTGGCTACATCTTCACATCCAAAGCATTGCCATCCCAGAATATCTTATTTGTTCTTCCTGAAGGAACCAAAACCACCTCCAGCTCCCGTGGAACCGGCGCAAGAGAACCCTCTTTCAAAGGAGTTATCGACAGAATCCTCCTGCCATCATCCCATATTAACCTTGTAAGGCTGAATTCCCCGTCAAGGTATTTGAGCGATATCCCGTCATCCTCATACATTATAAACTCACCTGTAGCTCCGGTGAAAATCATTATGGTCATAGGCTCATCAACTTCCTCACCACTATACTGCCTGACCGGATCAAGAGGGATCACAGCCCCGGCCCTTACATACAGAGGCATGGTCATCAGGTCAACATCCCTCTCTATCATTCTTCCACCCTGCAACTGGCTGCCGGTCCACCAGTCATACCACCTGCCTTCAGGAAGAAACAGCTCACGTGAACCGGCCCCCTTCTCATATACCGGAGCAACAAGAATATCCCTGCCCCACATATACTGATCACCAATGCTCCTTGTCCTGATATCATTGGAATAGTGCAGCCACATGGCCCGCATCATAGGCAGACCACTCTCCCTGGCTTCCCATGCAAGGGTATAGGTATAAGGCATCAGCCGGTACCTGAGTTCGGCGTATTGTCTGCAGACAGGTTCTATTAGCGGATTATTCAGTTCTGACGGCAACGGATTGGAACGGTTCTCCCGTGGACCCATCTCACTTAATCCCCATCCCCACGGCAACCTGGTCCACCATGTCCTGCCGTGTGAACGAAACGACGGACAAAAAGCACCGAACTGAAACCACCGGGCATAAAGTTCTCCTGTCAACTCTTCATTTGGATAAAAACCGCCTATGTCCGATCCCCACCAGGGAGAGAGACTCAGTGAATGGTTAATGCCCACAGCTATCTGCCCCTCAAGCGTCTTCCACGATGAATCGGTATCACCCGACCATACCCATCCACCCCATTGGGCTATTCCGGCATGACCGTTTCGGTGCAGACTCCACGGCCGTACTCCTGGCGTTGTATGCAAAGGACCCACGTAATATAACTTATGCCTGTTCACCCGCTCAAAAAGATTAAACCAGTCACCCTCATCGGGCCACCAGGCATCTACGCCTGCCTTAACCAGATCGGAATGCTGCATCCAGTAGTCGAGCATGTGCGACTTGTCAACCACTTCTCCGGTCTCAGGCGGTATGTTTCCCGTAATTGTCGGCAGCCTGTCGCGGCGCCACGGAACTATATGATTTATTACCTTCACATTCATACTGTGAAGGTCACTGATCACCTCCGAAGGCTCTCGCCTGAATACCTCGGGATTGAAATCGAATGAGGGCTGCAACGTATTCCATCCACGCGGACAGAAACCCGTGCCAAGATATATAACTGCATCGAGAGGTATCTGTTTCTCCCTGAATGTCTTAACAATACCAATCATCTGATCCTCATCCTCAAGGGTGCGGTGTGACTGCATGTACCCCAAAGACCATTTCGGAGGTATTACCGTCTTTCCGGTAACCTCCGACCACTCCTTCATATATACCAGAGGATCACGGGCATTAAACACAAACAGATCAATATACCCAGGAACAATTGCATCAACCGGAGGCCTGCCCTGCATGCTCCTTGTAACCGGTCCGTCTATGCTGTCACTCCTCTCTGCCGGCGGAACCCAGGGTATGAACCGGCCTTCGACACCCCTTCGCAAATCAACCTCCACCCACGGAGCCACAACGTACAAACCCCACCCGCTGGTTCCGAGCAGGGAAGCAACAGGATTGCGAGAACCGTAGGCATTTGCCTGCCACCTGGGAACCATATTGTGATAACGTCCCACCCTGTTGAACTCTATAGGCTGCTCCCGCCAGTTTCCGGTCATCCGCGGTCCGCCCTCCCCCATTCCGAGAACAGGCTCGCCGTCAAGAATAAAAGCCACACTGCCATCATCATCATATCGCAATCTCTGCACAAGCCTTCCCGATAATTCATATACTGAGACAGTTAAAGGCATCTGCTCCACCTCAACCCTCAGGTTGCCAATGTTGGCCTTTGCCGGTTCACCTCCGGCCAAAGTCCTTATCAAAGGCTCCTGATAACGGCGTCCTTCAGACAATAATGGCGAATCAGGAAGCACTCCCCCCAATGAGGCAGGCAATAAACTGATGCGTAATGAGTTCTCCCCGGCCAGCCTGATCTCGAGCACCGCAGAACCTGATGAATTCCAGACTGCCCCTGCAGCATGCAGACCAGACCCGTGGCTGTTGCCGGTATGGCCGGAAGCAATCACAGCCGGCCCCCATAAGAGCATAACAGCCAGTAACAATCTTATTCCCCTTTCCATTTCTGAATATGTTATTAAATGACTTTTTACGTGTATTTTTTACGTTTATTCACAAAGTAATGCAAATTTATCAAAATTTGCAATGAAATCATAACTATCTTTCGGGCATGCATCGTGCCCTGCTGAAATGAAATCATGCCAAAGCCACATTGCATAGAGATTAACTCAGTTATAACAGTTTTCAAGTCAAAAAAAATGAAAAAGCGACTAACAAACATTCCGGCCCTTATTGCAATTGCATTGTTGTTATTCACATCCGGCAGCCTCAGGGCACAAAAACTCTACTTTCCGGATACTGAATGGGAGACCCGCACGCCTGAGCAGATGAATATGAACCGCATGTGGCTCGACAGTGCCGTGAAGTATGTAATGGCCAACGAAAGCAAAACTGAAAAGGATCTGCGCATAGCTATACTCAGGGGTTATGGCCGCGAGCCATTCTTTGAAATAGTCGGTCCGGTAAAGCCACGCGGCGGACCGGCAGGGCTGATAATAAAAGGCGGTTACATTGTAGCCAGCTGGGGTGATATTGACAGGGTTGACATGACTTTCAGTGTCACCAAGAGTTTCCTGTCTACGATGGCAGGTATTGCGCTTGACGACGGACTGATAAGGGATATTAATGATAAGGTCAATAAGTATGTCTGGGATGACAAGTTTGAGGGTGAACATAATTCTAAAATCACCTGGCTGCATCTGTTGCAGCAGACATCAGACTGGTCCGGCACTTTATGGGGCATACACGACTGGGCTGACAGACCACCTTCACGCGGAGGCATCGATGATTGGAAAAACCGCACACTCAACGAACCGGGCACAAGGTACAAATACAATGATGTAAGGGTTAACCTGCTGGCCTATTCGCTTCTGCATGTACTCAGGGAGCCATTGCCTGTGGTACTGAAAAACCGGATCATGGATCCGATAGGAGCATCAACCACCTGGCGGTGGCATGGATATGAAAACTCATGGGTAAACATTGATGGTGTGATGATGCAGTCGGTAAGCGGTGGCGGGCACTTTGGCGGCGGACTTTTTATCAGCGCTGCCGACCAGGCAAGGTTTGGCCTGCTCTTCCTTCGTGACGGAAACTGGAACGGAAAACAACTGCTCTCAAAAGAGTGGGTGAACTCTGTAACCAGGACCTCAGAGGCCAACAGAACATATGGTTATATGTGGTGGACAAATACCGGTACTCCCTGGAAGGGTGTCCCGGAAAGCGTTTATCATGCCGATGGATTCGGTGGTAATTATATAGTGGTTGACAAGGAAAATGATCTGGTTGTGGTCGTAAGATGGATCGATTCACCCAGGATGGGTGAGTTCATGAGCCTTGTCGTTAAGGCTGCAACGCAAAAATAGATACAAGAACGGAAACCGGTTATTATGATGCGGTTGACGGTCCCCGTGAAGGGCTGATCAGTTTTATCAGCTTCGCGACACTCTCAACCGGTAACATGCAGCTATTGTCGATGCAGGGATAGATAAGTGTTTTTGCTTCACTATATCGTCCTTCAAAAAGAGGCATCTCAGACGGCGCTGATGATGAGGCGACAACTGCTGCCGGCAGGTAGTTGGCCATCACCTCCCTGAGTCGCACCGAAGCGTCAGCACCTGCAATTGCAATCTGATAGAAAGGATAATATTTCCACAGCATCAGCCGTGCCCAGCCGCTGTAACCTGCAGGGTACTTTACAACACTGTCTGCAATACTATCCAGCATCGAAAGTGCCAGATCAGTCTTACCACTGTCAGAAGTAAGGTTACCCAGCCTGAAAAGGTTCTTTGCCATCACCGAATTCGACGATGGAATTACATTGTCATAGGTCTCAAAATGGTTGGAGATAAGTATCTCCTCCCCCTTTGCCTTATACAGGAACATCTTGCCGTTATTGTCGTAAAACTTTTCTGTCGTTTCATCAACAAGACGGCCGGCAAGTTTCAGCCATTTTTCTGACATGGTAACCTCGTAGAGTGACAGCAATGCCTCAGTCAGAAAAGCGTAATCATCAAGGAATCCATTCACACTGCTTTTACCCTCGGAATATATTCTCATCAGGGGACCATCGCCGGGGTACTGCAATCCGATCAGTCTTTCTGCAACCTCAACAGCCAGTGAGAGAATGCGATCGTCTCCTGTTGCTCTCCATGCCTTTGTCAGTCCGGTAACTGCCAGTGCATTCCATGAGGTAATGACCTTATGATCAGTTACAGGCCTCTCCCTGGCTTCTCTGGCCGAAAGCAGCGTACTCCTCCATTTTGATTTCAACTCTTCAAGACTGGGGTAGTCAATACCTTTGATACTGCAGAATTCAGTCTCATCGGCAGGGGAAGTCAAAACATGATATTTCCCCTCCCACAGCATGTTGTCATCTATACCGTAATAGCTCCTGAACAGCTCCTTCTCAATGAGATCGACGCTCTCAATCTCTGAGCGTGTCCATACATAGAACCTTCCCTCCTCCCCTTCACTGTCGGCATCAATTGATGAAGCAAAGAGTCCATCTTCCGTCAGCATCTCTCTTGAAAGAAATTCAGCAGTCTGGATTACAACGTCACGAAACCTGTCATTTCTGTAAAGCAGATAACCATCGGAATAGAGAGCTGTCAGCTGCGCATTGTCATACAGCATCTTTTCGAAATGCGGCACCCACCATTTCTCATCAACAGAGTACCGGGCGAAACCACCGCCAGCCTGGTCATATATACCTCCGGCAGCCATTTTCTGTAAGGTGAGTTCAATATGTCCGAGTATCTGTTTATCTCCGGATGCGTGACCATAGTGCATCAGAAACTCGGGGTATACCGGCATGGGAAATTTGGGGGCGCCCCTGGTTCCCCCGTTAACCTGGTCAAAATTATCCTTTATCCTTGTTACCGAAGGTTTAAGGTCTGAAATTGTGTAGCGGCCCTGCGTGGGCTGAGGCAGCAGGCCTGCGCTTACGACACCTCTGCTCAGTTCTTCGGCATATTTCTCAGTTTCCGCTCTGTTGTTACTGTAATACCTGGCTATCCCGCTGAGTAACTCTATCCACTTATCCGGACGGAAGTATGTACCGCCCCATACCGGTCTGCCGTCGGGAAGCGCCACGCAATTAAGGGGCCACCCTCCCGATCCGGAAATAAGCTGTACCGCAGTCATATAGACGTTATCGATATCGGGGCGCTCTTCACGATCAACCTTTATACAGATGAAATTATTATTCATTATCTCCGCAACAGCTTCGTTTTCAAAGCTTTCACGTTCCATGACATGACACCAGTGGCACGATGAGTATCCGATACTTATCAGAAGCAGTTTCTTTTCTTCTGCTGCCTTCCTGAGGGCCTCTTCACCCCAGGGATGCCAGTCAACGGGGTTCATGGAATGCTGCCTGAGGTAGAGACTCGTCTCCCTGGCAAGCCTATTGGGTTGTTTTTCAACTTTCATAAACAAGGAATTACCTTATATAGTAACATTGCCGGAGCTAATTGGTTGAGGCCTGTTAAGGTATAAAATCAAAAATAGAATATCTTTGTTACAATCCTTAAGACAACGACTAATCTAACATCCTAATAAATAAGAAATTGTATATAATATTTATTCTGCTGTCAATTATCACGCTCTGGTTCATTACCGAGGCAATAGTGCATAACAGGCGGCTGAAAAGTATACATCTGAGAATCACTGTCTCGGGAACCAGGGGGAAGAGCGGAACAACCAGGGATATTGCCTCAGTATTGCGGGCCTCAGCGAGGAGGGTTCTGGCAAAGACAACGGGATCAGAACCTGTATATATCCTTCCTGACGGAAGTGAAGAACAGGTACCAAGACGTGGCATAGTCTCAATTATCGAGCAGAAGAGAGTGATCAGAAAAGCCGTGGAAACAGGAGTTGAATGCATTGTTACTGAGATAATGAGCATCAATCCTGAGAATCACAGGGCCGAGTCACGACTGATTCTGAAGCCTCACATTACAGTTCTCACCAACTTCCGTCCTGACCATCTTGACGTTACGGAAAAAGAGAGAAGAGCAGTCGAGTCTGTATTCCTCAATGATATATACAAAGGATCAGATGTCTATATCCACTCTGAATATCTCTCAGACTATCTTAAAGAATCAGTTGCAAATCTGGATGCTAATCTTAAGGTGGCCAATTCAGTCGGCTCATATAATGAGCAACATGACCTTCACAGGTCAGGATTCCGGATAAGGCAGAATACTGATCTTGTCTTTGCGGTATGTACAGACCTGGGTGTTTCCCACGAAGTTATTGAGGCAGGTATTGCATCATCTGTGCATGACAGGGGACGATCTGAGCTGTTCTGCCTGCAGGGTGGAGAAAAAAAGGTATGGTTTGCTTCTGCTTTTGCGGCCAACGATCCTGTTTCAACCGCTATACTGATCGATAAAATAGTTAAGGAACCGGGTAAAGACTTCAAGCATATTGCAGGTTTGCTGGCACTCAGAAGCGACAGGGCCGAACGGACAAAACAATGGACAGATTACCTGTCTGACGAGGATGCAATTGCTTTTTCGCCTCTTTTTGTTACGGGTAACCATAGCCCGATTGTTAAGCGCAGACTGCCTGACAGTGTAATAATACCCTTTGGTTCCCCCGAAAAGATTACTGATTTTATTATTGATCATTGTCAGGACGGGACAATTGTTTTCGGGCTGGCAAATATTGCGGGCACGGGTATGGCTGTGACAGAATACTGGCGCAGGAAAGCAAGTGAACAACAAAAACTAAATACTGAATTAACAAGCTGATTACCATGGGTTACGAGTTGCTGTTTCTTGGTCTTGTTCTTGCACTGATCTATATCTCTCTCACCGGTTACTACCCGGGTGGAATAATTGTGCCAGGCTATCTTGTGCTGTTCGTGGCTCAGCCCGGCAGGATGGCGGGAACCCTGGTGGCCGCCCTGGTTACGCTTGGCCTCTGGGCCCTGGCATCAAGATATCTTATTCTTTTTGGAAAACGGAGGTTTGTATTCCTTATACTGGCCGGAGCGGTAAGTTCGCTGGTAATCTCCCGAATAATACCGGGATTGTTTCCTGCGTCGGTCGACTACAGGGTGATAGGGCTCGTGATACCCGGACTTATTGCAGGGAGTTTTGAGAGGCAGGGCGTGGCGATAACAACTGCCTCAATGGCAATTGTTGTTGCAGCAACGTGGTTCATTGGCAATTTGTGGTTATTCCTTACCTGATTACTGATGCGTTTGGTTCGTAAAATACCGAAGAAGGACAGGGTAATACTATTGGCAGGATTGCTATCTGCGATACTGCTGACTATTAGCGTATTGACCACTCCCGGGTATAACAATCTGCTTCTCTCATCACCTGAAGAGAGAGCTGCCTTTGAGCTGATGGAACAGGCGGTGGGGTTTGTTTCGGCGCAGCATGATCTTATCGGACCTGAGATATCGGAGATAACCACCACACTGGGTGATCAGGCTGCAAAAAGGACATCCCTTCATCCTGCGTTCGCGTCCCTTATTGTGAAACTATTGAGGGATGCCGGAGTCAAATCCGGTGATACCATCGCGGTAGGTTGCTCCGGGTCCTTCCCCGGTTTGCTGATTGCTACTCTCTCAGCAGCCAGGGCAATGGATCTGCATCCTGTTACAATACTATCGCTGGGATCATCTTCATATGGTGCTTCAGACCCGGACTTTACAATATTGGATCTGCATATGATGATGATCGGGATGGGTCTCGCAGAAAATGTTCCTGTTGCAGTATCTCCGGGAGGAGATCTCGACATTGGAAGAGATTTTGAGCCCGCAACGCGTGAAAAGCTCAAAGGCAAGGTCGGGGATTACGGAATCCCTCTTATAATGGAACCAGATCTTGAAAAGAACAGGCATATCAGGGACTCGCTCTATTCAGGAGGTAACCCCGGCAGTATTAAAGCCTTTATAAATACCGGAGGCGGTTATGCAGCTATGGGGACAAGTTCGTTGTCGCTGCTGATAAAGCCTGGTATCGTCAGATCAGCCAAAATGCCGCCGGAAGGTTCGCGAGGGCTGATCCACGATATGCTCGAAAGGGAAATTCCCGTGTTACACCTGCTTTACATCAAGGGTCTGTCAACCCGCTACCGAATACCCTACGACACAAAGTAACCAAGATACCGATCACCGTTTTGCTCCCATTCGGTCGCGGGCTCGCCTTCGGCACGGTTCCGTTTACCGTCCACCGTATTTGTTATACAACACATTCCATCACATCGGCATTTTAACCTTAAAGTGTTATCTTTGAAAATAATCAACACCTGACCAGAAACATAATTTTAACCTGATATGAAAACACTTATTAAAATCGGTGCAGTGCTTATCGCCCTGCTCATCTTCCCTGAAATGATGGCCCAAAAGGCCGGACAACCTGTTATGCTTACATCCTGCGGCCAGAGTCCCGGTCCCGTAAGACTAAGGATCTTCATGCAAAGACTCAGTCTCGATTTTGAGTACAAAGAGATGGCTACCGCACAGGATCTTATAAATGCAAAGAATGCAGGCAAACCTTTCAAATCACTGATTATTGTTACTGGTGCCAGCCTGAAGGGAATGGGTGCTGCCGGTGTATCAGTAGACGATGAACTGAAACGCACAGCCGAATTGATTGCAGAAGCAAGAAAACAGGGGATAACTGTTATAGGTTCTCATATCGAAGGAATGGCAAGAAGATCGGCCGGAGCCGCAGCAGGAGACAACTCTGATGAACTATCCATTGATGCCGTTTGTCCCAACTCCGATATGATGATTATCAAAAATGAAGGAGACGAAGACGGCAGATTCACGACGATATCGCGAAACAAGAATATTCCGATGTACGGATTCGATCTTAACAACGACATCGTAGGGGTGCTGGAACAGATATTCATTAAAAAATAGTCTTCCCGTGAGCATGTTTACGAGTGCCTCGCTGATCCTCGCTCTGATGGTGGTCATCTACATCATCGCGCAGAGGTTCAGGCTCTCCACAGAATTATCGATGTTTGCTGCTGCCCTTGCAGGAGCCTTTGCAGCCGGGGAATGGTTCCCGGCTCGTCACATTGCTGAGGGGGCCATAACATATCTCGATATCAATCTGATCTTCATTACCGCGACTTTCTTCATGAATATTCTGAAAGAGTCAGGCGGGGTTGCTTTCGCCGTTCGTGGTATACTGAAGGGGTTCCACCGGAGCCGTGTTCTGCTCCTTATCCTGCTGACATTCCTGCTGCTTATTCCGGGAGCCCTGACCGGCGCAGGAAGCGTTACCGTACTTATTACTGGAGGAATGGTTGCCATTGTGCTGACCTACATGGGAATACCACGCATCAAGGTTGCTGCTATAATATTTCTGCTGGCAGGCATCAGCGCAGCAGCACCGCCCGTTAGTCTTTGGGCAATGATGACTGCCGCCGGGGTTAACATGCCCTATGTCGGTTTTTTCTGGCCGTTGCTTATTCCTTGTGTTATTGCAGCACTTATAACCATTTTTATACTTGGCTGGAAAGGCACTTCAATAGACATGGAAAAGGCCTTCGGGGAACTGCCCGTACCGCCGAAAAAGATGAACTGGACACGCATTGCATTGCCGTTTCTGATATTTTTCGGATTGATACTTATCGGGCGCAGGTGGCCGTTTGAAACTCCTGTAGTCGGGCTTCCGCTTATGTTCATGCTCGCCGCATTGACCTCGTGGCTGCTTAGTCCGGTTAAACTAAAGATATTACGAATATTCACAGATACTCTTAAACAGCTTCTGCCACTTATAGGGACTCTCACTGCTGCCGGTATTCTGGTACAGATAATGACCCTGACAGGCGTGAGAGGATTGCTGGCGATAACCTTCATCACCCTTCCGACCTTCCTCGTGATTGGCGGACTGTTTCTGCTGCTGCCAATGACAGAGGCAGTACTTATGTACGGTGCTGCGGCAGTATTCGGCGTACCACTTGTTCTTCTCTTCAATGCTATGGGACTCGATCCTATAGTCGCACTTGCTGGAATGAGTCTTATCTGGCCTCTCGGCGACGCACTGCCTCCGACTGCTATAATAGGCAGGTTGTCTGTAAGCGTAACCGGCTACGGCGAGTCATATGGCAAGTTCCTTAAGCAGTGCATTGTACCTGCAATAATAATATGCATAATCGGAACGCTGATGGTCATCTACAGTAAACAACTCGGTTTTCTTACCGGACTGTAATACAAAAAACACCAGACACCATGGAAATAGCGAGCAAGATAATTACAGTGTTTTACTTCCTGCTGGCAGGAACAATAGCCGCAGGCCTGATATACAACCTCATTAAGTCTAAAGAATGGAAGGAAGAGATCCTTTATGTTCTGGTTATCATACCCTTCCTTCTGAGATTTTTATTGATGAAATAAACCTGCAGACATGAATAAAAGTGATATAATACGCAAATTGATCTTCACAGCTGCAGGAATGGTAATACTTACCGTGGCAGCCGTAAGTTTCTACCGACACCGCCATTTCAATGAACCGGTTGTGGCAGGCCCCGGAGTCACAAAGGTACTGAAACTGGGAGACTACTTCGAAGGGATAAAAGGAACTATAAACGATTGTAACATATATCTCTTCGAAGGAACCGAGCCTGGCGGCACTATGATGATAATGGCCGGATCGCATCCCGAAGAGCCGGCATGCCGTCTTGCTGCCTGGATAATGGTGGAAAACGGATTTCTCGATAAGGGCAGGCTGTTCGTTGTTCTCTCTGCCAACAGGAGCGGAACCACTGTAACAAGACCCAGCGGGGCCTATCCCCAATATTACAACATACCAACTGAATGGGGTAAACGTACCTTCAGAATGGGAGACAGATGGTCAAACCCCCTCGATCAGTGGCCCGACCCTGAAGTATACATCCACTACCCCAGCAGGCAGAACCTGGCTTATGTAGATATAAGAAACCTGAACAGGGCATGGCCGGGAAGGCCAAATGGAACCCTGACTGAAAAAACAACTTTCGCATTCATGGAGCTTATAAGAAAGGAAAAAGTCAAC